>Ga0209284_10000606_pt1 | contig 58281 bp, 40 predicted proteins | sample FRY03_FD_187211 | JGI IMG/M metagenome (GOLD analysis project Ga0209284, IMG submission 187211) | Freshwater microbial communities from Lake Fryxell liftoff mats and glacier meltwater in Antarctica - FRY-03 (SPAdes) (version 2) | ecosystem: Environmental > Aquatic > Freshwater > Ice > Glacier...
AATTGCATCTTCAAGGAAAGGGTTGCTACCGCAGGCCAATTCGTAAGAAGGAGGAACGCTCGTAAACACAGGCGCTTGATTATCAATAATGCTGATTATTTGAGTGTGCGATGACTGATTTCCACAGGCATCTGTGGCCGTCCATGTTCGTGTAATGATCATTTCGCAAGCAGTATTTTCAGTATTCTCAGCGAAAGAAATATTAACATTCATCATACAATCATCAGACACCACAACATCAACTAGAGGAATCTCATCATTACAACTTAAAGTGACATTCTGCGGAGCATTCACAAAAAGCGGAGCTGATGTATCGCTCAAATTGAGTGTTTGTGTTGCAACACTTGCATTCCCACAATTATCGGTGGCAGTCCAAGTACGAACCATAATCAAGGAACAACCTGCACCACCAACCTCTTCATTGTACAACACTTGCACATCAAGATCACAGTTATCGATTGCAGTTACCAATGAAGGATCAGAAATTTCATTACAAGCAATAGAGGCATTTGCAGGAACATTCAATAATACAGGAGCTTCATCATCAATTAAGGTGATTGTTTGAACCATTATTGAAGTATTTCCACATGCATCCGTTGCAGTAAACGTGCGAACAATCTGAGCACAAGATCCTTCTATTGACTGAACAGTTTCGGTATAGCTTAAACTTGCTTCGCTGCAAATATCCTGAATGGCAGGTAATACCAGCTCAGGAAGCTCATCACAGGCAATGCTATAATCAATAAGTTCATCAATAAAAACTGGAGCAGCGTTATCAGTTATTTCTACAACTTGAACAAATACAGATTGATTGCCACAAGCATCTGTAGCAGTCCATATTCTTGTATATGTTTCTCCACATATATTTATATTTATTTCCTCATTATATGAAACATTAGGAGTAGCATCGCAATTATCAGAAACAATTGCTTCCTGAAAAACAAGTCCTTCAGTACAACCGAGCTGAATAAATTCATCAAGACCAGAAATAACCGGAGCCTGATTATCCACAACAGCTATTGATTGTTGAGCGTTTACGGTATTTCCACAATTATCTGTAATACTAAATGTTCTTAGAATGAGATACTCACAACCTTCACCTAAAATTTCATCGTCATAAGTGATGAGAAGATCGGCATCGCAATTATCTGAAGCTTCCGGTAGATTCGAAGGCAATTCATCCGAACAAGAAATAGTAATATTTTGAGGTATTGATGTTAATACAGGATCTACCTCATCAATAACAGATACAAATTGGGTAAATGTACTTTGATTACCACATTGATCCGTAGCAGTCCAAACATACTGGAAGCTTGTATTGCATCCGCCGGAATATTCCGATTGTTCTAGACTGAGCTCAACCAGTTCTGAAAAACATTCATCAATCACCGTAATTTCAGGTTCAGGAATATCATCACAAGAAACAGTGATTTGAACGGGTACATCGGCAAAAACAGGTGCTTCGTTATCGGTAATCCAAATGGTAGCAAGACCTGTTGAAGAATTTCCACATGCGTCTGTAGCTGTTATTTCAGCTGTTAAAAGCAGGAAACAATCAAATCCCATTTGACAATCGAGAAATCCATTATTCTGAGTTCCATCCACAAAGTTTTCGTTAATTCCGCTCAATGCATCGGTTAAAATACTAGCTGAATATTCATTTGCGCAACCACCAATGGTTTCATTAGCCATTTGAAGTATTTCAGCAACATTAGAACCTGTAAAATCACCTTGCAAAATTTCGAGTAATTCGATTCCAAAGTCAGAAGTCCCAAAATTCGGATCATTGGCATCAAATGCAGCAGACAAAGTGAGTGCTACTAAATGCGACGCCATAGTATTGGAGTAATTCTGCCCTGGATTTACCAATGAACCAGCAGGCAAAACAGCAGGGGTTCCACCGGATGGTAAGAAATCAGTAACAGCTTGAGCATTTGTTAGAGTTAGAGTATTGTTACATCCAATTGTAAGTCCGTTAGGGAACACCTCACTGAAATGGGCATGCAAATATGTGCCTGGATTATTTCCGTTTGGCGAAGCTCCCCAACCTCCCGGAGTTTGAGTTCTATACATACCCGGAGCACAAGGTTCAGTAGAAGTCCAGGTAGAATCTACAATCGTAATTTCGAGGATTGGATTTTCATCACAATTATCCGTTACAGCGAAAATGAAAGCATCAGAAGAAAGATCGCAGTTTTCGAGAAGAATGGATACTACGCTAATTTGAGGAGCATCGTTATCTGCAACAAAAATGCTTTGCTCGCAAACAATTTCATCGCCATTACTATTTGTAGCAACCCAAGTACGCAAGATAGTATAAGGACAATCCGTTGAAGTGATTTCATCTGTATAAGTCAGTTCAAAATCATCTGAGCAACCGAGAATAGGACTTCCGGTAACTAATGGATCAGTGCCTTCTTCACAATTTACGGTAACATCTACAGCGCAATCCAAGACCGGCATTTCGATGCAATTTCCTTCTAGATTTGTATCACATTGACCGGAGAAATTCTGACCATTTACTTGTCCATTGCAGAAATACCAGCACGACATACCAGGCTCCAAATTTTGATCATTTGCTCCAACTCCGAGTTGGAAACCGTAGTAATAATCGGAGGGTTTATGAGTAAGAGTAAGCAGTGATCCTTCCAATGAACCGAGACCAATAAGAGTACTTTCTTTGGTAGGATCAACGATCAAATAGTCCCAGGTTTGATACAGGTTTCCAACAATACCTGCCGTTCCTTTCCAGCTTCTTCCGAGAGCAGACCATTGTGTCCAATTCATTCGATCACTCAACCATACATCAAGGTAAAATCCGGCGGCATCATCTTGCATATTCACTAATGGCCCATAGAGATGCGCAGTGCCATCATCAAAGGTTTCGAAATGTCCGCCTTCATCAGTAAATCTGAAATCGAGATGCATATTATTAGGCAAGTTCGGAAGCCACAGTACACGACGATTTATACCAAATCCATCTACGAAGCACGATTCATCGCAGGTTTCATCAGACACCGATCCATTAGAATTTGCTCCTGCATTATAATTTTGAGCAACTTCTTGAGCACTGAGTGCTCTGGAATAAACTGCGGCGAGGTGGATATCTCCTAACCAAGGTCGATCAGCATCCACTTCATTACCAATACAAACTTTGTAATCTTGGTTCCAGTTCGCTACAGTTCCTGTTCGAGTGGCAGAATTAACCACAACACCATTGAGATATAGTTTTTCTTGTCCGTTCGATGCATCCCATGTATATAGGAGGTGTTGCAATTGTCCATTTACTGAAGCACTAGCCGTTTGGAAATTCGGCATTCCATTGTTGTCAGCTCCAGTAGTACGCAAACGGGCTACATAACGATTTCCATTTTGCCCGAGCATGAAATTCCTATTAGAAGAACCAAAAGAATAGGTGAAAATTCTGGCAGGACCACTTTGATCAATCTGATCAGATTTTACCCATGCTTCCATTGTGATGCCCGTTCCATTGCTCAGTTCGGTTTTAAGCTTTGAAGCATTATTAACCGAATTAATACTTGTGGCCGAGTTGATACTCAATCCACCATTAGGCAACCATGTTGTTGCCGATGGATTTTCGTTGGCAAGAATAATAGGAACTCCATTGCCACTATGGTCCACTATAATATCGCCGGCACCTTCACTGAAGAGGAATGCCGCAACCACACCGTCATTAACGCGTTGAGCGAAAACAAAGACAGTTTGGAATGTAAGAATAAGTAATAGGGTGGTCTTGGGGAAATGTAGATTTGGCTTCATAGACCATGCGGTTTTAGGTTTTCGCAAGTCCGCCGAAAGAATTTAATAGAAGTCATATCTTAATACGCAGTAGGCCGAGGATGGTTACTATAAATGAAATATAATCGACCAACGCGGCAAATTATAGATGAATGAAGGGAATTACCCCAGCAAAATACTCAAACTACAACGAATTTCTTTTTGCCATTTCCCAATACTTGTCCAATTCATCCAATTTCATGTCGCTCATAACTTTGTTTTCATTGTTTAGGGCTTCTTCCATGAATTGAAAACGTTTGATGAATTTTCGGTTGGTTTTTTCCAGGGCATCTTCGGGGTTTATGCCTTTGAAACGGGCGTAGTTGATCAAAGAAAAGAGCACATCGCCAAATTCATCTTCCATTTTGTCTGAATTTTGATCTGCTTCGAATTTGAATTCATCCAATTCCTCTTGCACTTTTTCCCAAACTTGGGATTCATGTTCCCAATCAAAACCAACGCCTCGGGCCTTATCTTGAATTCTTGTGGCCTTTACAAGAGAAGGAAGACTTTTGGGAACTCCTGAAAGCACTGATTTATTTCCTTCTTTGAGTTTGAGTTTTTCCCAATTGGCTTTCACTTCTTCTTCATCCTTAACCTTAACATCACCATAAATATGAGGGTGACGATGGATGAGTTTTTCGCATACCGAATTCAGTGAATCTGCAATATCGAAGGCCCCGGATTCTGATCCAATTTTAGCATAAAAAACCAGATGTAGCATGATATCTCCAATCTCCTTTTTCACTTCTTGAAGATCGCCTTCAAGAATGGCATCACCTAATTCATAAACTTCTTCAATGGTGAGGTGGCGCAAACTTTCCAAAGTTTGTTTCTTATCCCAAGGACATTGGGCGCGGAGTTCATCCATTATAGTTAATAAGCGGGCAAATGCTTCGAGTTTCTTTTCCATGGAACGAAGGTAAGAAACAGGAACAGAGAAATAGGGGTTTTGAACCATTCCAAATTTGTTTCTTTTTCCACTAAAGTTGAAAATTTATAAGCAAGCAATTTCAAAACGAAAAATGGCATGCGTTTCAGAAACATTGATGAAGATAATCGTATTTTTGGCTTGTGATCCGTATAATTTTCTTGATGATGGCTATTTTGCCTTTGTTTTCAAGGGCACAGACTAATTTATCTGTGGCATCGAATTATGGCTGGGTAATGCCACATCGAAAGGAAATGCATAGGATTGTACAAGGGCATTCTTATGGATTTAATATACAGGTAACCAAGCAAGTACAAGACGAAAAAGAATGGCACAAGCTCTATTTAATGCCCGAACTTGGCGGTAATTTTTCCTATTTGAATTTGGGAAATGATGCAGAATTAGGATCTGCTTATGGGTTTTTCATTCAGATGCGCTTACCCTTTTCTGTTCATCAAAAATGGAATCATGCACTTAATCTGGGAAGCGGAGTAGGATATGTGAGCAAGGCATTTGATGTTGAAAATAATCGTTTTAACACTGCTATAGGATCGAAAATTAATGCGGGCATATTCTTTGAATATAACTACAGAAGATGGTTAAGTGATAGATTACAATTAGATCTAGGCTTCCGAATGACTCACTATTCCAATGGAGCCTATCAAATTCCCAATTTGGGTTTAAACATGCCCGGATTGTGCATTGGACTCAGTTATGATGCTTCTAAAAAGGACCGCAGAATTGTTAAAACGCCTCCCAAGTATAAGTTGATGGAGCGAAAAAGCAATGAAACTCAGATAGTGATAATTGGTGCCGTGCGCGAAAGCTTTCCGGCTACTGGGCCTAAGTACGGAGTGTTTGGACTTGGAATAACGGAGAATTTGCGATTTTCAGACAGAAGTTCATTCGTTACAGGATTTGAGTTCTTTTATAATGCCTCACTGGGTAAACAATTAAGAGAGTTTAAGGGCATTGAACCTGAAGCAAAGGATTTAAATAGTTTTGGTTTATCCGCAGGTTACATGATGCATTTTGGCGATATGATTCTATTATTTCAAATGGGCCATTATATTGCGGATGAACATAAAATAAATGGACCATGGTTTCATCGTATTGGATGGCGACAAAAAATTCATGGGCATTTAATGGCAACAATTAACTTAAAGTCTCATTTCGCAAGAGCTGATTATTTTGAATTTGGATTGGGATGGAATTTATAAATAAATATAATTATATCATTTTGTTATTCTTATCAATAGGAATGATTTCCTGTAATGATGAAGATAGTCCTGATTGTTTCAAGAAAGCTGGTGATAATGTATCAATTACAAGGGAAACAGGTGAATTTTTCGGAATTCAGTATTTAGAATTTATTAAAACAACTATTGTACAAGATACGGTTTGTTTCCTAGAAATTAAGGGCCCTGAAAATATATTAAATAAAATAAGTACTAAAAACGAAAATGGTATTTTACTCATTGAGAATTTGAATACTTGTGATTTTGTGAGGAATATGAGCCGAAGACCTCATTTATACATTCATGTATGTAATTTAAGGGAATTATACATCCATGACGGTGCTGGAGATATAGATACAGAGGGCGTTCTGAGGGGTGATTCCTTGTTTGTTGAATGTAAACATGGCAATGGACCGGTAAGTTTAAATCTGGATTACCGAGTTGGAGTATTTCAGTTTCATACCGGTGCATGCGATCTGCAATTATCAGGAAATGTAGATAAAGCTGAACTTTACAACAATGGCTATGGCAGAATGGATGCTGGTGGATTAATAGCTAAATCGGTATTTCTGAATAATAGTTCAATCAATGATGTTTATGTTTACGCCGATGAATATTTGTACGTAGGAATTTATGGTTCAGGCGATGTTTACTATAGAGGTATGGTTCAAAGTGTAGATTTAACCCGAACAGGCTCTGGGACTTTGATCAACATTGAATGAGAGATTAAAAAATGGAAGCGACTATCTATACTCTCATCCAGAGCTTAGAGATAGCATCACTAAAGGAGCAAAAAAGAAAACTATAAGCTTAAAACAGCAATCAATTTAGCGTACAAGTCAATGCCGCAAAAAGAAGTAGAATTCAATTTTAGGTTTAAGCAGTTTCTGTCGATTTCCCAAAGAATTTGACGATAAAGTAAAGCAGCACTATTCCAAGAATCATCATTAACCAGCCAGGCATACCTAAAGCAGCAGGAATAGTCCCTACCAAAATTGCAACAAGTCCTACCGTTAAAGCATAAGGCATTTGAGTTCTAACGTGATCAATATGATTACAAGAAGTAGATAATGAACTCAGAATTGTAGTATCAGAAATAGGTGAGCAATGATCGCCTAAAACAGCGCCTGCAAGAACAGTCGAGACGGTATTATAGAAAATAATCATGGTATCTGGATTGTCCATTCCTGAATTTACACAGACAGTATAAGAGAGAGGAAGGACAAGCGGATACAAAATGGCCATCGTTCCCCAAGAAGTTCCAGTTGAAAAAGACACCAAAGCAGCTAATAAAAATGTAAGCGCAGGAATAGCCCAAGGAGCCACATCATCAGCAATAGACTGTTGAAGGAAATCAGCAGTGTGAAGTAATCCGGTGATGTCCGCTAAAGTCCATGCCAGTATTAAAATCAAAATGGCATGCATCATAAATTTGAATCCATTAATAATGGATTGCATTGTTTTAGTTAATGGCATGATTTTGAATCCAACAGTCATGGAGATTGCGATAAAAATCGCTCCGAGTGAAGCCCATAACAGCGCTACATAGGAATTCGCATTACCAATTGTAGTCGATAATTTACGTGTAAATCCTAATTCATTATCCGCCCAAACTTCTGCATCATACCCCGTTACCAATAATCCAATTATTGCTCCAATTATTACGGTTAATATAGGTACAATTGCAAAAGCACTTTTTTGAGGAGTACCAGGTGCGGGTTCAAACGCTTCCATTTCCTCTGCAATACCTTGATCTGATTCAATCAAATGAGCGCTTACTTTGCCAGTAGTTCTAGCTCTTCTTTCTGCAATTAACATCGGACCAAAGTCTTTTTTCTGAAGAATCAGAAATAGCATAAAAGCAATAGTGAATATTGGATAAAATGCATATTGCAAGGAGCCAAGAAAAACCGCATAAGGTCCTTCGTTAATGCTATAACCTGCGGCGTTCAGTTTTGCAATACCATCGCCAATATATCCTAGCTCTGCACCAATCCAGGTTGTTACAAACGCAATGGCAGCTATAGGAGCGGCAGTGCTATCCACCAAATAACTCAGCTTTTCTCGAGATACTTTCCAGCGATCGGTTAGCGGGCGCATGGTATTTCCCACTACTAATGTATTTGCATAGTCGTCAAAGAATATTAAAATACCTAAAAGCCAAGTAGTAAACTGAGCATTTTTGGCTGAATTAGCGAATTTCGAAATACGGTTAACAACGCCCATCATTCCACCATTTTTGGAGACTAAGGCCACAACGCCTCCAATAACGGTAGTGAATAGAATCACGGATAGCCTATCTGAGTTAGTGATAGCATCTAAAATATAAGTATCGATCAATTTGAAAAATGCTCTTCCAACACCGGAAAGACCATCCGCATAAAAGCCTATCACCGCAGCTCCACTGAATATTCCCAACAATAATGCGGTAAGTACTTCCTTAAAAATTAAGGCCAAAAGAATTGCAATAAACGGAGGTATTATGCTCAACCATAGCGGAATAGGATCTATTGTTTTGCTAACAGTATTTTCATTCACTGTTATTTGTACTTGGGATTCTTTATCAATTTCAATTTCGAAATCGCTTAGACGTCCATCCCAATCAATACGTTTAAGTTCAGTGCCAATAGTTATATCCACCGGAGTTGAAAAATTTCTGGGCAATTCGGTTCCATCAGGAAAAGAAATGGAAACAACAGAAGGCACCTGCGAAATCATGAATTCAGGAAATTCAATCACAACTTCCGGCAAATCCACAGGATCAGGAAGCAAAGTAGTTAAATGAGATAATACTGATTCCGTGCCTGCGCGCGCTGCACTGTCAATCGCTGCATTAGATCCGGATTGTGCATAATTGCTGCATGGAATCAGAACTGAAACTATAAACAAAAAGCCAAAAAGGCGGGTTAACAATGCATTCATACTGCTAATAAATTGCTCAAATATAAGAGAATGAAAGTCCTTGAATCAGCTTACATGGACTTATATTTGCATTTCTAAGAATACATGGCGAAAAAAACTAAAAATAAAGAGCTTGCAATTGATGAAAATGAAGGTCTCATAGAGGTTTTCGGTGCAAGAGAACATAATTTGAAAGGCATTGATGTTGCCATTCCCCGAAATAAACTGATCGTAATAACAGGCTTGAGCGGAAGTGGGAAATCATCATTAGCCTTCGATACTATATATGCTGAGGGTCAGCGAAGGTATATCGAGACCTTTTCAGCTTATGCCCGACAGTTTTTGGGCGGAATGGAACGTCCTGACGTTGACCAAATTACGGGATTAAGCCCAGTGATCAGCATCGAACAAAAAACGATTTCTCGAAATCCAAGATCTACCGTTGGAACCATTACTGAGGTTTACGACTTTATGCGATTGCTCTTTGCCCGCGCGGGTGATGCTTATTCTTATGCCACGGGTGAAGCAATGGTAAGATACACTGATGACCAGATCACTGAACTAATTCAAAAAGATTACAAAGGCAAGAAGGTCCTACTTTTAGCTCCTTTGGTGAGGGGCAGAAAGGGCCACTATCGCGAATTATTTGAGCAGATTTTAAAGCAAGGTTATCTCAGAGCGAGAGTGGATGGAACAGTGGTTGAGCTAAAGCCGGGCTATAAAGTTGACCGTTATAAAGTACATGATATTGAAGTTGTTATAGATCGACTTGCCGTTGGGACAGACAGTGCCAAACGAATTCTTGAATCGGTTAAAACCGCATTAAAGCAAGGAAAAGGCAGCTTGATAGCCATGGATTTCGACTCCGAAAAAGTTCGTCATTTCAGCAGACATCTCATGTGCTCGAGTACCGGAATATCATATCCAGAAGCTGAACCCAATTTATTCTCCTTCAATTCGCCATATGGCGCTTGTGCGCATTGCAACGGACTTGGAGAGGTTGCCGAAATGGACATGAACAAAGTGATTCCTGATAAGTCGAAAAGCATATCCAAAGGTGCAATTGCTCCTTTAGGCGATTTAAAAGCCAATTGGTTTTTACCTCAAATTGAAAAATTGCTCCAGAAACATGGCCATGATCTGAAGACTCCTATTATTGAAATGGAGGAACAAGTGATTAGCGAAATACTTTATGGTTCTGATGAAATTTTACAAACATCAGGCACTGCAGGAGTCTCATCAAGCACATTCAAGTTTGAAGGTGTAATGACTTTTATTGAACGTCATTCACAGGAAAATCCTTCACCTGCTGTTAGAATCTGGGCTGAGAGTTTTATGAATAAAGTTCCCTGCCCTACTTGCAATGGCAGCCGTTTGAGAAAAGAAAGTTTGTTTTTCCGTATGGCCGAGAAAAACATTTCGGAATTGGCCAGCATGGATATTAAGAAATTACATGCCTGGTTCGATGGAATTGAAAAGAAATTATCGGCTAAGCAACTGAGAATTGCCACTGAAATTTTGAAAGAAATTAAAGGGCGATTAGGATTTTTATTGGATGTTGGGTTGGAATATCTCAGCTTGAATAGAAGCGCTAAAACCCTTTCCGGTGGTGAGGCACAAAGAATAAGATTGGCAACACAAATTGGCTCTCAATTGGTGGGCGTTTTGTACATTTTGGATGAACCAAGCATTGGACTTCATCAACGCGATAATGCGCGATTGATCAAAAGTTTGAAACAACTCAGAGATGCTGGAAATACAGTTCTGGTTGTAGAACACGATAAGGATATGATGCTTGCCAGCGATCATTTGATTGATATAGGTCCTGGAGCCGGTGTTAATGGCGGTAAAATTGTTGCCCAAGGTCCGCCGGAAGCTCATTATGCAGCAGATTCCGTTACGTCCCAATACCTCAAGGGCATTAGGAAAATTGAAATTCCAAGCAAGCGAAGAGTAGGCAATCGTAAGTCATTAATACTCACAGGAGCCAAAGGACATAATTTGCACGGTGTAAAACTGAAACTTCCATTAGCAAAATTCATTTGCATCACGGGTGTGAGTGGTTCTGGAAAATCATCTTTGATAAGCCATACATTGTATCCACTTCTTCATAATCACTTTAATGGAACTGCCAGAAAAGTGTTGGATTATGGAAAAATTCAAGGACTTGAACATTTAGATAAAGTGATCGAAATTGATCAGAGTCCGATTGGCAGAACACCACGATCAAATCCTGCAACATACACCGGAATTTTTGCTGAAATAAGGGATCTTTTTGCCATGTTACCGGAAGCCAAAATTAGGGGTTACAAATCGGGAAGATTCTCGTTTAACGTGAGTGGAGGTCGATGTGAAACCTGCAAGGGTGGAGGATTACGGACAATAGAAATGAATTTCCTTCCGGATGTTTATGTGAATTGCGATACCTGTATGGGTAAGCGATACAATCGAGAAACACTTGAAGTGAAGTACAAAGGAAAATCGATTTCCGATGTTTTGAATATGACCATTGAACAGGCTTTGGATTTCTTCGATGGAATTCCAAAAATGAAGCGGATTCTTCAGACCTTACATGATGTAGGACTTGGTTATATAACACTAGGGCAGCAGAGTACAACATTGTCGGGTGGAGAGGCACAAAGGGTGAAATTGGCTTCTGAGTTATCCAAAAGAAGCACCGGAAATACTTTTTACATTTTAGATGAACCTACCACAGGACTTCATTTTCAGGATGTTTCGATGCTAATTGATGTTTTAAATCGACTGACTGATCAAGGCAATACAGTGTTAGTGATAGAACATAATATGGACATCATTAAAGTGGCGGATTACATTGTGGATTTAGGTCCGGAGGGTGGTGATGGTGGCGGTATGATTATCGCTGAAGGCACACCTGAAGAAGTGTCAAAAGTGAAGTCGAGTTACACTGCGAGCTTCCTCAAAACAGAATTGCTCAACTGATTTGAATGAAAATCTGATTAAAACGTTGTACCTTTAACCTTGGTTTTTAATTTTCTAAAAGCCAAAATTGATAAGATAGAATTTGATGATGAAAGACGCTAGAATCGGCTTCAAGCAAAGAACCTGGAACGAAGTTAAATCAAATGACAGTTGGTCTATTTTTAAGATCATGGCTGAATTTGTGGAAGGTTATGATCGATTACAAAAGATAAAACCCTGTGTTTCGATCTTTGGATCAGCAAGAACAAAGCCTGATAACAAATATTACAAATTGGCTGAAGACATTGCCATAGAGCTCACAAAAAAAGGCTACGGTGTAATTACAGGTGGGGGTCCGGGCATAATGGAAGCCGGAAATAAAGGGGCAAAACTAGGTGGTGGAACTTCCGTTGGATTAAATATTGATTTGCCTTTTGAGCAACACTCGAATCCTTATATTGATCACGATAAAAGCATCGACTTTGATTATTTCTTTGTGCGTAAAGTGATGTTTGTAAAATACAGTCAGGGATTTGTTGTAATGCCAGGGGGATTTGGAACCCTTGATGAGATGTTTGAAGCACTAACGCTTATACAAACTCATAAGATTGGCCGCTTTCCTGTAGTGCTCGTAGGTACTGCATTTTGGGGAGGAATGGTAGATTGGATAAGAACCGTAATTCTCGAACAAGAAAACAATATTTCGGCACAGGATATGGAACTTTTTTCAGTGGTAGACACTGCTGAAGAAGCTGTAAATGAAATTGATAAATTTTACAGTCATTATCTATTGAAACCTAATTTCTAATTTAATTGTAACTTTAGTGCTGCATTGATAGTCTCAAAATAAACAATTTATACCAATTCCTATGAAAAAGCTCTTTACCCTGCTTGTTATTATAAGCCTATTTACAAATGCCAATGCGCAATTTCCTTACTACTTATATGTGTTGGATGAGACTTACACTCCTTTAACAAATCCAATTGCTCTCACTACGGAAACTTGGGATGATCCGGTGATCAATGTGCCTATTGGATTTGATTTTAGCTTTTTGAACACCACCACCAATAATCTTTGGATCAGTGGTTTGGGAGCCATGATGAGTATAAATCCTATTGAAAATGAGCCTTTTGACATATTAATGGTTTACCAAAGTGATATTATTGATATCGGTTATAGTGAAGGTACTATGATGTCTCCGATTTCCTACAAAATAAGTGGTGAACCCGGTAATAGAATTTGTAAAATCGAATGGAAAAATGTTGGATTCTATAATGAAGTAGAAGAATTTGGAACCTCGTTAAACACGGTCAGTTTTCAGTGTTGGTTCTTTGAAGGTAGCAATGATATAGATGTTAGATTTGGCCCAAATTCAATAAAGCAAGATGATATTGCACATGATGGAATTGGCCCTTGGATAGGATTAATTGATGGATTTATGCAAGTTTCTCAAACATTCAATCATTTGTATGCTTTACAGGGTTCACCTGATGCCCCAACCGTTATTGATTGGACTGATTTCCCTATGAATATGGAAGAATTCGTATTTTTAAATGAAGATCCAACTAACGGCACTGTTTACCGCTTCACTTCAGAACCGATGAGTATAGCTGAACCAGAAGTATTAATTCCGAATCAGTTTCAGCTTTATCCTCTGCCAGCCAGCGATATTATTAACTTGAAATTCAGTAGCAGAACCAATACGCTCAATGAAATTTCCATTTATAATCTCACTGGTGATATTGTAAAAACACTTAGCAGTAATCTCTCTGAAATTCGCATGGACGTTAGCAATTTAAGCCAAGGAGTTTACATTGTTAGAGTGAGCAATGAGCTAGGCGATTACAGCAAAAAGTTGATAAAGGATTAATTCGTATTTCGTAATCTGAATAGGATTCCTGAGCTTTTTAGACGCGATGTTTTGCATCATAAAATGGACCTAATCCATCTGTGGATATCTTTTTTCTAGAGAAAGAGTCAAGTATTTGTTCAATAATCTATAGTTGTGTTGCTATCTTTAGTGTTGGCGGAATTTTGTTAGAAAGCAAACAATATTAACGTCGTCAATTGACTCAAATTTAAGAAGGGAAAATGGCAAAGAACAGCACCATCAGTATAAAAGGGATTGAAGCAGTCATCATCAATTAAAATGAAAATGACTTTATCTCCAATACAGATATTGCAAGACACAAAGACAGTTTGCTTACTGACTGCCTAATTCAAAACTAGATGAGAAACAGGAACACGATTGAATTGTTGGGTTTTTGGGAGATTCTCTGCAACCCTGGTTTTAAGCCCATCGAATTCGAGGGGTTTAGAAAAAAAGGCGGGACTCAATAGCTTCGTGATAACACCCAAAAGATGGATTGAATCTAACGAATGCTAAAGGAATAATATCAAAGTACGCTCGATATGGTGGCCCTTTTGCTCATTAAGACATAACACTATAATTTGCATCTTGGATTTCTATAGAGTTCAAATTGTTTTTAATCAAAGAATTCCAAGGTCTCAAAGATGATGAAAACGATTGCCTAAAATTAAGTTGGAATCGGCAGCGTACTTTAGCAAAAGTGAACTACTACATTCATACTGATGCCATTAAATAAAATCTAATACCAAATCTACATATAATATAGTCCAAAACATTTTATATGAAAGATTGGTTAATGACGTTAAAGCAGCCTTTATAGATCAATGGAGTAATACGGAATTGGACTATTACCTATACCTATACGGTATTACATCATCAACTAGAAGCTGCAGCACTTGCTTTTAAGCGCTTATTTATGATATGTGGAATTGCTTGCTGGCTGCCATAATATTGTTTGCTCATATTTCTATTGACAGAGCGCTTGGCTATGGTTTAAAATATAATGACCGCTTTAAAAATACACACTTGGGCCTTACAGGCAAAAAGTAAATTCCTATTACCCTTTTAAACACCAATAAAGTTAATCCTTGCTCGTTCAAACATTTCACGATTCGTTTAAAAGCTCAGTCCGAATAGTTCAGAATTAATGCAACAAAAAAAATCGCCCCTCTCAGAGCGATTTTCAGTCTAATTTCAATCTATTCTCAGCGATTTACCTTCATAAATATGGAGGATTGCTGTTCGGTAGCAGAAATAACTTTAATGGTATAAGCGCCTGCTGATAAGTCATCCACATTTAATATAACAATAGTAGAATTATCAATTAATTCCTTACAAGTCCTTCCTTGATTATCAATAATACTAATTGTTCTAGTTTCAGCAGAGTTGAAACTTAAATTAATCAAGTCTATTGCAGGATTTGGATAAATATTTATTCTGGAAATACCGTTTGAATTTTCGGCAATAGCAACATTTGGTTCAGTTCCAATCGTAAAACTACCCATTCCTTCAAAAGCATAATTAGCTTCCCAAACTCCATTTCCTAAATCATTTAATGGGATGAAGTCATAGTCCATTCCGGCAACAAACTCAACAGCATTACTTATAATAAGTCCAGGATTGCTAATACCTACAAGTGCATTATCAGTATCGTAAAAGCGCAATTGAACGGCACCCGGATTACCAGTTGCTTCAAATCCCCACTGGGTTAAAACACGTGGACTTAAAACCGGAGAAAGCTCATCCACCCATGACAATGCCATTCCATTTTCTGCAATCATCAGGTATTCATGATCATCCAAATCCGTTGGTGCTGATATTCTGAATTTGCTCAGTCCTTTAGCATCAGCATGGAAATCAAATGCTGATTCACGGCCTATACCCACTAATTCAAAACGATATAATGTATCAATATGGAATTTATCCAATGCCACTTGATCCACTAAATACCGTGCTCCCAAATAATTATGAACGATGGTACGATGTGATTCAAACATGCGTTTTTTGTACATAAAAGTTTCAGCCATCATTCCACGTCCATAACGATCGTCAAAATCACGACCAAAGCGAATTTCTATTTCATCTTCATCAGCGCGGTCAACATTTCTTTGTCTCCATTCAACTTCTCCATCTACAAGGCTTGCGATATGTTGATTTACACCATTATCATAATAAACCATTCCATAAATATGAGGCAGCCCGTGCACCCCAGAGTACATGTTTCCTCCCATGTATTCGTCATCATTATTATCATAAATAACCGCCGAGAAATTTTGGCTTTCTTTCCATGGATGAAGAATAAAGCCGTTGTTTTCTCTTGCCGATGCAAACCAACCGTGATCGTTAAATGCAGTACTATCAGATTGCATTACAGCAAATGCAGCCATGTCTCTTCCAATAGAAACATTGCTAGCCTCTAAATATTGAGAAATGCCATCGTATTGAATAGCAGGTAATCCGGCAATTCCATTTTCACCAATTCTATAAAGCGGTTCCTCACCGGCATTCTGCACAATGGCGCCATTTGAATTACCTGAAATATCATCAATCCAACCAGCAAGACTTAGATCAGATTGAGCAGGAATTCCATTGAAATTATTGTAAACTTCTTTATCCGCGCGCAACCACAATGACATTTGATCCATAGTACCAACTCCTCCCGGCCCTTCCCAACCAAAAGGTTCAGGTATAGCTGTATAAACCAACCTTAAAGTATCTGAAGCGAAATTGTAGAGCGAAAATTCATCAATAACCACGCTATCCGGAACATGAATTTTAATTTCTCCGAAGTTCAAAGGCTCTAATGATAAAGTAAAGGCAACAGGTCCTCCTGAAATAGAATTTATGGTTGCATTCTCTATATAAATATCCGCAATTTCAAGTCCATCAACAGGCACACCAGCGAGATTTTTATAGAATAACAATTGCACTTCCATCGGTTCAAAAGACTCTACCTCTCCAGTAACTGAAACGATAGATGCAACTGCGGGAAAATGATGCGTTTCGCTATCGTATAAATCTGATTCCCAAACGCCTCTTCCATAGGTAGCCGCGCGTATTCTGCTATCTGTAATTCCGGTACCGTAGTAAATATCGAGCTCTGTAACACGTGAACTAGCTGGAAATCCTTCACTAAAAGAAATCCAGTCTGCCATGGCATTATCTTTATAGAAAATGCCCATATCTGTGCCGATATATAATCCGCCATCGCTATACAAATCATAAACGATGCTGCTTATTTGAATCTCAGGTAAAGTGCCGCTTATGTCGGTCCAGCTGAGTCCCCGATCATTGCTTTGATAAACATTCTTATTAAATGCAATCCAAACAATACTACTGTCAGTTGGATGAGATTCGATATCATTTACAGGGACACTAAACCAAGGTAAATTGTTTGAAAAATCTTCCCATACTACTTCATCAGCAGGCGCGAGAATATTGCTGCATCTAAAAAATTTGCGAGAACCTTCTGAAGCAAATAAAAGATTGGTATCTGCTCTGGAATGTTCAACACAAGTCATATTGTTGGTATTGTTGGCTCCAAGGTTCCACGAAATTCGATCCCAAACAATATCATCTCTTTCATCAATTTTAATATTTCTGCTTCGCCATACATTTTTTAATCCAACGAACATAGTATTTTCATCATGTGAGGAAAGTGTAAAAGGAGTTACCCAGGCACCTTGTTCATCGATATTCAATTCTTCAAATCCACAAATTTGTTGGTTTGTAAAGTTCGGGCCTGTTCGATATATATTTCCATAATAGATGGAACCATAACGCCATTCTTCATCCGTTGGATCATACATACATTCAAATCCATCGCCCCCACCCACATCAGTCCATTGTGCGCCTGTGTACTCCATGGTTCCATTATCCTGAAAACCTGAAAGCACTTTATAAGAAGTGTGCATAGACTGACCCATTTTATAAATCTGTCCGGTTACGATTCCATTCGAAATATCATTCCATTCTTCATTATTGATGTATTGATACATTCCACCATCATTAGCGAGATACAAATCGTGGTTATAAGGAGAAACGGCACAATGGTGTTGATCTACGTGCAAATATTCGTTATTAATATCGAGCCATGTAGCACCGCCATCCAGAGATTTCTTCATTCGAACACCACCTACATAAACTATATTTTCATTGTCATAGTCAGCTGCAATGCAGAGGTCGTACCAAGCTTGTCCACCTGAGCCGCTGCCATCTGCCGACCAACCCATTATATTTGGCTCATCCGACATTTCTTCAAAATTCAATCCTGAATCTGTTGAGCGAAAGAAGCCTTTAAATTCGTAAGTGGTAGTTGAAAGCACATAAACAATCTCGGGATTTGCGGGAGTAACGGTTATTACAAAACGCGTTCCCGGCTGAATGCCTTCGTTGATATACTCCCAAGAGAGACCATTGTCGGCACTTCGATAAAATCTGCCTTGACCGGAAGCGTATACGATAGCAGGATCGCCAGGTTTGAAGTCGAGATCTTTATAACTAACTGTATTGGTAGAAACTTCTGTCCATGTTAATCCGGCATCGGATGATCTAAACAGCCCTGCATTGGTTCCGATAATTATAACCTCAGGATTAATTGGATCTACTAGAATATCATTTACTGTTTTATTCTCAATTCCTGCATTAGCAAAAGTCCAGCTCAATCCGGCATCTAAAGATTTCATAAGGCCCATTCCCGGAGCATCTCCTGCGTCACGATCGCCAGTTCCTATGTACACTACATCTGGATTTACTGTATTAAATGCTATACATGACACACCCAAAGTTGGAAGGTCATCAGTATTGCATTCCCAATTTTCACCACCGTTATAAGTTCTCCACAATCCACCGGCTGGAGCTCCTGCAAAAATGGTGGAAGCATCAGTTGGATGAAAAGCAACAAAATTCATACGGCCAACACCCGGAATATTATCCCTGGTTGTAATTCCGTCGATAATAGGACCTAATTGCAACCAATTTCCGGCCATAGAACGACCTTCATTAAAAGCATTAAGATCATTCCATGCTCTTATTACATCCGGCCCTTGAGGAATGAGGCCATCCGACTGAATCCTATTTTGCATCAACCATTCCCAGCGTTTAAAAGGCTTCCATCCACATCCCGGTGTAATTTCTTTGTTCAGCCAATCAGCTTCAAATTGCTGTTGAATTTCAAAAAAGTTTGTTTCGGGATTTTTCATTTCTACACTCCAGTCTGGGGTAATGACTTGTGCAGCAGTACTAAGGGACAGGAGCAGAATTCCTGCTATTAGGAAATTAAACTTCATGATATGATTCAGGTTTGAATGCTAAAAATACGGCTTGTTTTCTAAACACTTATAACAGGAAAGCTCATTCTTAGTTCAGCATTGGAATGCTTAAAAACAAAAACCGGCTCTTTTAGGACCCGGTCTTGCGTAAGCTGTGATTAATAATAAGAAGGAAATTAGATTCCGTTAATACAAGAATCGGATTCCGAAAGCGAAGGTAAGAATTTGAAATAAATAAAGCAAATTTCTGTTGTGGCTATGATATAATTTCCCATCGATCATACGATTTTGCCATTGGTCAAAATAAAAACAATTATTGGCAATCTTTATTTAATTTCGGGCATACACTTGATTCAGCTACATTATTATGATCATCAGAACTGCAACAATTATGGCGATAACACTCGGTGTTTTCGCTATGCCAATAGAAATTTCGGCTCAGTCAAAAAAGAAAAAGAAAGACAAAACCGAAGAACAGGCAGCTAAACCGGAATCCGAAAAGCAATACGATGACATCATTAAAAAGTGCAAGCTTTCGGAAGGACTATTCAATATTTACCGCGATACAGTGAGTGGTAAATCGTATCTCGAAGTAAAAGAAGATCAACTCGGAAAAGAGTTCATTTATTTCAGTTTGATCTCAAATGGAGTAGTTGAAAGTGGCTTTTTTAGAGGAAGTTATAGGGGTTCTAAAATCATCAGTTTTACCAAGCATTTCGAGAAAATCGAAATCAATAGCGTGAATACTACTTACTATTTTGATGAGAATAATGCCTTGAGCAAAGCTGCTAATGCAAATATTGATCATCCGCTTTTGAGTAGTTTGAAAATTGAAGGTAGAAAAGAAGGGAAAATACTGATTGATGGTGATGGAGTATTCCTTTCTGAAGATTTCCAAATGATCAAACCGCCTTCTGATCCTCGCGGTCCAGGAAGTTTGTTGGGAAGTTTGAGCAAGGATAAAACCAAATTGCTTGAAGTAAAAAACTATCCAATGAATACGGATGTCAGGGTTTCTTATGTGTACGACAACAAAAATCCATCAAGAGGTGGATCACCAGCAATGCCTGATCCAAGAGTTGTTACTGTAGAATATCAGCATAGTTTAATTGAAGTTCCAAATAATGATTTTGTACCGAGGAATGACGATCCAAGAGTAGGATATTTCATGACCGATGTAAATGACATGACCTCTTTCAGTCCGACTCCCTATCGCGACATGATACATCGTTGGCATTTGGTGAAGAAAAACCCTTCTGCAGCCATGTCAGAGCCGGTTGAGCCTATTACATGGTGGATTGAAAATTCTACTCCCATGGAACTTCGTCCAATAATAAAAGAAGGCGTTGAAAGATGGAATATCGCTTTCGAAAAGGCTGGATTTATTAATGCCGTGGTGGTTAATGAACAACCCGATGATGCAGATTGGGATGCTGGTGATATACGTTATAATGTTTTGCGCTGGACTTCATCTCCTCAGCCTCCTTTTGGCGGTTATGGACCAAGTTTTGTTAACCCAAGAACTGGTCAGATTCTCGGTGCTGATATTATGCTAGAATTTAGTTCTATTACCAACAGACTCATTAGAGCAGAACTCTTTGGAAGTGCCGCATTAATTAGTGATGCCGATTTCGAAGAAATGGAATTAGCAGGCGATCATTCTACTTGCGAACATACCGCAATGCTTCAGCGAAATCTGATGATGGGAATGCACACCTTGAGAGCGTGGAATATGGATAAAGCATCGCAAGAAACCATTATCAAACAATTTCTGCAAAGACTCGTACTTCATGAAGTAGGCCATACTCTTGGACTCATGCATAATATGCGTGCCAGTTCGGTGCACAGTCCAGAGCAACTCAAACAAAAATCGGTAGTTGAAAAACTTGGTCTTTGCAATTCAGTAATGGAATATCCTGCAATTCACTTACCTGATGAAAGCATGGATCATGAAACCTATTTCGATGCATGGCCAAGAAGTTATGATATGTGGGCGATAGAATTTGGCTATACTCCTTCCCTTCCTGATATGAGCTCTGAGAATAAACGGATGGAGCAATTGTTAAATAAATCGACTGATCCTATGCTAGTTTTCGGTAATGACGCTGATGATATGCGATCTTCAGGTAGAGGTATTGATCCTGACATTAATATTTATGACCTGTCTAATGATCCTGTAGCTTATGGTATAGAACGCATGGAAAAAGTACGTGCTACTTTGCCAAAAATCAAATCGGCCTACAGTGTAAATGGTTATAGCTATCACGAACTTCGAAATGCCTTTTTGGTGCTTACGGGAGAATACGGAATACAGGCTAGAATTATGACCCGACAAATTGCAGGAGTTCATATTGATCGGTCATTTGCCGGTCAAACTAGCACTAGCAAACCATTTACTCCTGTGGAGGAAGCTAAGCAAAAAGCGGCAATGAAAGCACTGGAGAAATATGTGTTTGCACCTGATGCATTTGATGTGCCTACTGACATTTTGAATTATTTGCAAATGCAACGAAGAGGGTTTGAGCATTTTGGCAGCGGCGAAGATCCAAAAATCCATGACCGCGTTACAACTATTCAAAACGAATGTTTGAATCACTTGTTACATCCGGCAGTTTTGAAAAGAATTACCGATTCACAGTTGTATGGAAACACCTATGATCTGGCTGAATACATGACGGATCTAAGCAATGCTATTTTCAGTGCTGATCTAAAATCAAAAGTGAATACTTATCGTCAGAACTTACAGATTGATTACACTAAGCGATTAACAACTGTATTTGCTCCAAAATCGGAATATGATAATATTAGTCAATCAATGGCATTATTTGAATTAAATAGAATTAAGTCGATGATGAAAGCAGGTGTAAGCACTGATACCCTTACTAAGGCTCATCGTGAGTATGTTGTAAGTATTGTGGATAATGCGATGGAAAAGCATTAAATAAAGAATATTTAAAAATATTAAGCCCTGTGTTCAGATATTAAACATGGGGCTTTTTTTTTGACTTTTACAACATCACAAAGCGCGCAAATCAGCAGACAAGTCCACTGAATATTTTAGATTTCCATGCTGATAATTACTGGTATTCTTTTGCATTTTTCCGACCGCAATACGCTCAATTTTTGCCAAAATCCTAATTTATCAAAAAACCATAACCCTAAAGCGCGGCTCCCTGAGCTTGTCGAATGGAATTCTGCCAAATACTCCAATTATCCCCTTACATGCTTTACTTTTGATGCTTATGGATAAGTCAAAAGAAATCATTCAAGTTTTGAGGGCAAGCATTGGTAAGTACCGATCTAGTTCCGCTCCATTCAGAATTGATTGTTTAAACAGACTTGAAAAGTGCATTATCTCACGTAAAGATGAAATTGTAGCGGCATTGAAAAGCGATTTTCAAAAGCCTGAATTGGAAACTCTTTACACGGATATTTATGTGGTGCTGAATGAGATTCGATATGCCAAAAGAAATCTTAAAAAATGGATGCGGCCAAATCGAGCTCCTTTTAGGATTGCTACTATAGGATCTCAATTTTACAGCTATCCAGAATCCAAAGGACTAGTTCTCATCATTTCTCCTTGGAACTACCCTTTTAATTTGAGTTTGATTCCGCTAGTTAATGTTATTGCTGCTGGAAATACTGCCATTTTGAAGCCCAGCGAATTTAGCGCTGCTTCTGCAAAATTGATCAAAAGTATAGTAGAGGACGTTTTTGCTTCTGATCATGTTGCTGTGGTGAATGGAGGTGCTGATGTAGGCCAAACACTCCTTAAAGAACAATACAACCATATCATTTTTACTGGGAGTCAAGGTGTTGCTCGCATTGTAATGGAAAAAGCTTCACTCTTTTGCACTCCTGTTACTCTTGAATTAGGGGGTAAAAACCCACTGATTATTGCCGAAGATGCTAATCTTAAAATGACCGCAGAGCGTGTTGTTTGGGGCAAATGGATGAACGCAGGTCAAACTTGTTTGGGTGTTGATTACGCCATGGTACATGAAAATGTGGCAGAGGAATTTCAATCTGAATTGCTAAAAGCCATGGAATCTAGCTTTACCGAACTCTATCCAAAATCTAAAAACGAAGATTTAGCTTGTATAATCCATCAAAAAGCGTTTGATCAGCAAATAACATGGTTGGATGAAGCCATTACTAGCGGAGCCCGGGTAATTGCCGGAAATTATCGCGATAAAAACCTGCGATACATCTCTCCTACCGTTTTGCGAAATGTACCATTGACTTCGGCTCTCATGCAACATGAGATTTTCGGACCGATCCTCCCTATCCTAACTTTCAAGAATAAAGAGCAGGCTTTGGAATTGGCCAATGCACACGGGAATCCTCTATGCGCTTACGTTTTCAGTTGTTCCCGCGAATTTCAATCTTATATGTTGCGAAATCTCAGCAGCGGATCTTTTGGCATCAATGATCTGATAGCTCAATTTTATCATCCTGCCTTGCCTTTTGGAGGAATTAACCAAAGTGGAATAGGCAAAACACACGGCAAATGGGGGTTTGATGAATTCAGTCATCATAAAGCCGTAATTCGAAATCGTTTTTCATTTAACTGGATTAAACTTGTTAGTGCTCCATATTCGGATTTTAAAAAGAAAATCGCCAATATTGTAATCCGTTGGCTCTAAAACGTTTCAACTGATAGTCCAAACTTATTTCCCGCAGAAGCTCGCTCCTTCAAGGTACGATGCCTACCTAGCCGCCGGTTGGTTCAGGGGTTCGATTATGCTTTACAAGATGGATTTGCTTTGTGTAGAAGACGATTTGTTCTCGGTAGTCAACATACGATTGAATCTTGAGCAATATCAGTTCAAGAAACGGATGTCGAAATTGCTGCGAAAAAATGATGAGCGATTTACGGTTATTGTCGGTCCTGCGAAAATTGATCAAGCTCGCGAACGACTGTATGAATTACAGAGACCAAAATTCAAAGGTTTTATTCATAGTACACTGAATGATTATCTGCATTCAGGTTTTTATAGAACTGTTTTTGATACTTGGGAAATTGCCGTTTACGACAATCAAACGCTAGCCTCAGTGAGTTTTTTCGATCTTGGCGAGAATAGCGTTGCTAGTTTACTCGGACTCATCGATCCGAATTACAAAAAGTATAGTTTGGGCATTTATACTATGCTCTACGAGCTACAACATTCCATTAACATCTGTAAGAAATGGTATTATCCTGGCTATATTCTCGACAAGACATCATCTTTCAGCTATAAACTTCGATTGGGCGATTTTGAATTTTATAACAGCAATCGTCGTTGGAGTAAAATGAACAATTACAATGCTGAGCACTCCGTTGCATTTAATGTAAAATCAAAAATAGCCGAACTGCAAAAGGCTTTTGAAAAAAAGAAATTGAATTTCGATTATAGGCTCTATCCTTATTTCAGCATGGGATATATGTACACTTTTCAGGTGAAATTTGTGCCTTATCCTATCTTACTGCATTCTAGATTATTCACAAGTAAGGGAGTATTATTTGCTTCGTATGATTTGGAGAAAAATCAATTTGCAGTATTCTATGCCAATCAGGCGGAAGACTACAGCCAATTGGTGAGTATGGAAATGAGTGAGGAATATGCAAATCCCATTTATCTGAATGATCTTTTGCAAATAGATGCTGAGTTGAACTATTTCGCCAATGCTTCTGATGCTGCGGGATTTGTGCGCAAAAAATTAAAGGAATGATCGGGGATATTGCCCTTACATCCATCTCTTGGAATTCATTTTTTTCTTCCGATATGCCTGTCTCAATAGGAACAAAAAGTATATAAGCTTAATTCTTCTCTAAATAATTCTCCGGCACTCTAAAAAATTCATTCTCTGAATTATAGGTCAATGCCGTAATCCACCATCTGCCTTCAAATCGAACTAGTTGAATACTATTAATTCCCCTTCGAATGGGCGGACCATCCTTTTTGGTTTTGAACTCATAAGTCGAAAAAACCTGAGCTAATCCATAAAACTCATCCGTTTTTCTAGATAATTCATACTCATAAAAATCGTTGATCTCGAAAAATGGACTAGCATTTTCGGTGTATTCTCGCACACTGTTGAGGCTGAATTGAATCATACCATTATCGTCCGGATTCAAATTACTGATGTGCGCATAAGGATGAAATAGATTTCTGAACCTCGACCAATCCCTCTCCTGTCCTGCCGGTCCTGAAATGCAGTCATACATGGCTGCAATAGTATTTTCAATCGATTTGGTGTCTTCTGAATAATCCTGTGCAAAGAGCTGAACATTATTAAATAAAAACACGAGTATAATAATGCAAAGTGTTTTCATGATTCTTAATTTTTGTGATTAGATTCTAAAACCTGAGCTCCAAATCAATTTAAAGGTTAAAGTTAAGCGGAATATTCTTATGAGAATAATGGATATCAAACAACATTCAAATAATCATCCTCTCTTATTGACCAGATTGTTTATCCCTGATCCTTTCTGCAGATTCCATTTTGATTAAACCGAGAATGATAAGCTCAGCAGTTGCCGGATTAGTTGCAAGGGGAATATTTTTTCTATTGCAAGATCTTAAAAACTCGATAACGTCTTGCTCATAATCCTGCACAATTTCAGGATCGCGGAAAAAAAATGCCATGTCTATTTCACCTGCTTCAACCAATTGCTTCAACTCCCGATACCCTCCTTCCTTACCGGCACTTAAATGCTCAATGCTTACTTTAAAATGTTCCTGTTCCACAAAATCGGCAGTAAGACCCGTCGCAACTAGCGTCCGTCCCCAAAGCCAATTTTCGCGTTCACGTAAAAAAGAAACCAGCAAAGGTTTCATCCTGTCTTGTGCAACAACTGCAATTTTCTTCATCATTGCTTCTCCATTTGTGGTAATCTGAACCTCACATGATATTCTACTAATTTGTCAATGGGTTTGCGAATAACTCTTCCCAATTGAACATTCATTTCTATACAAACCTCTTCGAGTATATCTTTAAAAAGGTAGGAAACTGAACCTACAAAATGCGTTTTAACACTTTTGTATTCCGCAAAACAAGTTACGTGAATATCGATAAATTCACGCAATCCTTCTCTTATCCAATTACGCACGTGTTCATGACTTGAATGCTTCACAATAAACTCCATAAACGAAGCCAGATAAACATTTGCATTGGGTTCTTTGTAAATTCTCCTAATGAATTCATCTTTACTAAGATGATATTCTTTTTCAAAAGCTTCTGCCATTTCTTTTGGAAGTTTTTTGTAGAAATATTCTCTTATCAACCGTTTTCCGAAATAGGATCCCGATGCTTCATCACCCAAAATATAGGCTAAAGAAGGTACTTCTTCTCTCAACGAATTTCCATCAAAAAAACAGGAATTCGAACCTGTTCCCAAAATACATGAAATACAAGGTTCACCGTCATAACAGGAGTATGCAGCTCCTAATAAATCATGATCCACATGAACATCTGCATTCACAAAAACTTGTCGTAATCCTTGAGCAATCACTTCATTCAAAGCCTGAGTAGAACAGCCGGCTCCGTAAAAAAATATCAGATTAATTTCAGAGGCATACTGAATTACTTGAGGGATTTTTTGAAGTTCATTTCGGATCAAATCGCTTGAGTGAAAGTAGGGATTAAAGCCCATAGAATTAAAAGTATCAATCTGATTTCCAGACCTTTCTATCAACACCCAGTCACATTTGGTAGACCCACTATCAGCAATTAATATCATTTAAGCAGCAATTATAAGGTCAGCCTATTTTGAGAACTAGTTCTGCAACCCGCTCTGAATATCCTCTTTCATTATCGTACCAAGCACACACTTTTGCCAAACGTCCGTTTGCCGAAGTGAGTTGGCTGTCAAAGATACAGGAATGGGTATTTCCCACAATATCTATTGAAACAATAGGGTCTTCAGTATATTGAATAATCCCTTTCATCGCACCTTCCGAAGCTTCCTTCATTGCATTATTTATTTCTTCTGCAGTTACATCTCTGTTGAGAATTACCGTGAGATCCGTAATGCTTCCATCGGGAACTGGAACCCGCATCGCATACCCATCTAGTTTTCCTTTCAGTTCGGGAATTACCAATCCAACAGATTTGGCAGCTCCGGTTGTAGTAGGAATCATAGATAATGCCGCAGCTCTGGCTCGCCTTAAATCTTTATGTGGTGCATCCTGCAATCGCTGATCAGCAGTATAGGCATGAATAGTAGTCATGAATCCTTTTTCGATTCCGAACTTTTCATGCAGGACTTTTGCCATCGGAGCGAGGCAATTTGTAGTACATGAAGCATTAGAAACAACCGTTTCATTACCGGTCAAAATATCATCGTTTACACCAAGTACAATGGTAGTTGCAGCTCCGGAAGCAGGAGCAGTCATAACCACTTTTTTAGCACCGGCCTGAATATGTAGTGCACATTCATCAACAGAATTAAATCGTCCAGTGGCTTCAACTACAACATCTACATTCAATGCTTTCCATGGCAGTAATTCCGGCTTAGCTGAAGCATAAACTTTCACGTGTATTCCATCAACTATTAATTCATCTGCATTATGAGAAACTTGTCCATCATAGCGACCGTGAACTGAATCGTATTTGAGCAAATGAGCCAAGGTAGCAACGTCTGTTAAGTCATTTACAGCAACTATCTTCACATCTTTTCGCTTAATTAGGGAGCGAAAAACCAGACGACCAATTCGTCCGAAACCATTAATTGCAACATTCATAAGAATAAAATATTAATTTGTTAAAGATCATTATATCGAGAGGATTTTCGCAATTCTTATTTCCGCTTCATTAGGAACAGCTTTACGAGTAAAAGTTTCCTTCAAAGGAGTGAAGGTTTCCATGTCATTTACTATTCCAATCATTACATCGTTTTTGCCTTGGAGAAGTCCTTCAACTGCTGCAACGCCCATTCTGCTGGCTAAAACTCGATCGAGATGCGAAGGACTACCGCCACGTTGAATATGGCCCAAGACCGTAACTTTTGTTTCAAAATGCGAGTATTTTTCATTCACCTTTTTGGCTACTTCATAAGCTCCACCATTTGCAACACCTTCAGCCACAATCACAATGCTACTTGTTTTGGCACTTTCAGCACCCCGATCCAAAATGCTAACTAATTCGTCTATACTCATTTCCTTTTCGGGAAGCATAATGGCGATTGCTCCCGTTGCGATACCTGCGCTTAGTGCAATAAAACCAGCATCTCTACCCATTACTTCCACAAAAAATAATCGATTATGACTATTGGCGGTATCTCTAATTTTATCTACTGCCTCAATCACCGTATTGCAAGCTGTATCATAGCCAATAGTGTAATCAGAGCCGTAAAGATCATTGTCGATGGTACCGGGAATACCCATTACTGGCATTCCGAATTCCTCCTGAAAGATATGTGCCCCGGTAAAAGTACCGTTTCCTCCGATGGTAATGAGTGCATCAACTCCTTCCTTTTGAAGATTATCGAATGCTTTTTGTCGGCCTTCTTTGGTCATAAATCCCTTTGACCGGGCTGATTTGAGCACCGTACCACCTAGTGCGATAATTTTACTTACGCTTCTCACTTCAAAATGCTTAAAATCCCCATCTATAAGTCCATCAAATCCTCGGTAAATCCCTGTACACTTGATATTATTGTAAACACAAGCTCTAACCACTGCTCTAATGGCAGCATTCATTCCTGGGGAATCACCTCCTGACGTAAGCACTGCGATATTGGTCATTTTTGATGTCATTTCTTAACGTGTATCTTTAACACAAAGCTTTTTCAGATAATTTAGTGTAAAAATTACACACTATTACCTCATTGCCCGTATAAAGCTATAAATTTGATTTCATTTGAAGCATAAAATATGGAAAAGCGAAAAATTGCGGATATCAATATTTCTGTAGAATGTGTTGTTTTTGGGTATGATAATAATCGGCTAAAGGTACTGCTTATTGAGCAAAAACCACCGCCTAACGGGCAACTCAGTATTGATTCATTGCAAGCTTCAATCCCGGGAGATTTGATGCTTGCATCTGAAAGCATAGATCAATGTTTGCACAGAATACTGAAAGAATACCTTGGTGCTGCTCCGGAATTTCTTAAGCAGTTTCATGTTTTTGCTAATCCTTCCAGAATGAAAGGCTTGATAGATAAAGACTGGCATCGGCAGTTCAGATCTCATCATGATAAACCTGTAATTGCTTTGACTTGGTACGCCCTAGTCCAAATGAATAATTTTAATCCCGAAATAGAGTCTGTAGGTGCTAAAGCTATTTGGCTAGATATTGCTAAAGTGGAGGATTTAGTGCTCGATCATAATTTGATTCTCAAAAAAGCTATATCAGAATTGCGAGAAGATTTGCTTCATTACGACATAGGTCTGGAGATTTTGCCTGATAAATTTACGCTATCGCAATTGCAAAATCTTTATGAAATTATTGCCGATGAGCAATTAGATAAACGCAATTTTAGAAAGATGATAAAAAAAATGGACAATCTTATTGCTTTGAACGAAAAGCAGCAAGGTGTTTTGCATAAACCTGCTCAATTATTCAGGTATAATAAAGTTAAGAAAGAATTGATGTAAGGAGAATATTAATTATTACTCATCTCACTATCATCAAACTTCCATTCTGAAGCACCTCTTCTGCATCACAAACATGCTTAAAGCGGATGGTATAGAAATAAGTTCCTGCTTCTAATTGCTCTCCTTGTATTAGTCCATCCCAACGGAAATTGGGAATGGAGTTTAGATTTGATTTTCAGCGGATCGAATTTCAGATCAATAGCCTATTAATCATTTTCAGCATGATTATTGTAAATTGTGCTCCCGTTAAAAGGTTCGGTTTGATTTAGGGGAATGTTTCCTCCAAATTGTATAATACGCTCAGAGCCTACGGTCGGATATTTGAAAACAAGAAAAATGATGAGAATTGTACTGATTTTATGCGGTTTTTTATGCTTGAATTCCGCCTTTTTGAACCTAAATGCACAATGTACTTATACCGTTACTAACACTGCAAATACTGGAATCGGATCATTTAGGGCTGCTATTATTAATGCCAATTCCTGCCCGGAGGCTTCCAATATCGTATTTGCTATTCCTGCCGCTAGCACTATCAATCTTTTGAGTGATTTGCCGGCCCTCAACAATTCAGGAATAAGCATCAATGGAAATACCGCTATTGGTTATTCTTTTCCAAATGCTATGGTAACTCTTAGCTGGCCTGGACTCGACGATTGTATTGATATTCTTTCTGGTGACAGCATAACGATTAAGGGACTTACTTTTACCAATGACTTTAACGGCACCGGTCAAGGCTCCATTCATGCTTGGGCAGGCGATAGTTTGTTAGTGGAAAATTGCCGAGCATTTAACCAGAACAGAAAACTGCTTAGAGTTGAAGGGGCAACCAATGTACGATTGAAAAACAGTGTGGCTCAGAACTTTAGCGATGAAGGTGCTGCTATGTTTTGCAATATCGTAAGTGGTAGTTTGATTGAAGTTTCTGGTTGTGAAGGTGATAATTTACCCCGCAAAATCATTGAAATCGTAGATTGTGAACCGGGTACCAGATTGCATGTATTCAACAATGTTTTTAGCAATATTGGTCATGAAGATGGCATTGGTTGCACAAAAACTTCACATGCTTTCTCCTCTGATTCAAGTAATGTTTCTTGGTCCTTCCATGATAATGTAATCAGCAATGCCAAATCAAAAGTTTTCGAGATGGTTAACAGCGGCGGAACTCCTGTTCTTCGTGATTCCATTTTCAATAATGTATTCAATAATTGCACAGGATTACACACTCTATACATTGAAAGTTCAGAAAGTGTATATGGTCATGGAATTGTGATCAAAAACAATGAATTCAACGGAGATGGTGGCGTATGCGACGTAGATCAAGTAATTGAACTCGGTGGTTATGGAAATTACATGGAAGATGCCCGCATTGAAGGCAATACCATTCGGGATTATAAAGGAAGGGCCATTATGTTCCGTGGCACTGACAATACTTATATCACAGGTAATAAAATTTATAATATTTCCGCTTTTCAGGCTATAGAAATGAATGATGATTGCGACCAAGTTATAATTCAAGGAAATTTCATTGGAACAGATGAATTAGGTACAGCGGGATTAAGTTTATTCACCAATAATGTGGTACAATTAAATGATTGTGACAACTGCATTATCGGCGGTGACAGGACGATTGGAGAAGGTAATGTAATTATTGCTCCAAGTAATGGACTCAATAGAAAGTGCATAGAAGCTGCTGGGCTTTGTGAAGGCATAACCATTATCAGAGGCAATGATTTGAATGTTTACGGCAATGGACTTACATGTATGAGTACTTCAGGCGATGCCGCTATTCGGATCAACGGATCGACTGCAATTATTGGAGGAGACAAAAATCTTTACATGAATCGTATTGCGGGCGGAGCAGCGGGCAGAGGTATTCATCTCGCAACACCCGGCAACATAGTACAAGGTAATGTGATTGGATGCACCGTATTTGGTGATCCTGTTGCCGGAAGTGCCATGAATTATGGTATTTTCAATAACGGTAATCAAACCACCATTGGCGATTTGAATCAACCCGAGTTGTATTCCAACCGCATTGGATACAATATTGAAGCTATTCGCAACAGCAACAAAGTGAATGTATTGTGGACTGGCAATACATATCATGGCAATACAGGCGCTGTTGTTGTGAATAATGAAGGGGTATTGGCCAACGCAACTATTTTACCTCCTGTTATTGCGGGTGTCACTTTGCCAAATTTGGTAAACGGCACGGCAGTTCCTGATGCACGTGTGGAGCTTTATTTGTGGAATAGCGAATTATCCTGTCAGGGCTATGAGTACTTAGGATTCACTTTAGCCGATGCCAATGGAGATTGGACTTTTAATTCTCCAGTTGAATTTCTCAATTCCGTTGCTGCCTCTCAAATAGATGGATTAAATAATTCATCAGAGTTTAGATGTTTTGAGATTGAAATTCTTCCTTGTCCGGGTGATTTCAATTTTGATGGCAGCATCAATTCAGGTGATCTTTTGTTATTGCTTTCTGAATTTGGCTGTTCCAGCGATTGCAATTATGAAATGGTTGATGATGGCATTTCTAACGTTGGCGATTTAATTGCCTTCTTACTTGTATTTGGATTGGATTGTCCATAAAACATTAAAAAATTAATCAAAAACATCGAAGGCTATAAACATTGATAGAGATTCATCAATGTTTATAGACTTTCAATTTTATTCGGAACCTATTCCGAGGGCCTTGCAATATTTATCAGACGGTAGTAATTGCGCTTGCCTGTAATCCTCGTTCACTCTTGCTGAGCTTAAATTCATACACATAATCTACGCGTGATGTGTGACCCGATGGCAATTCTGAGAAATGGAAGAAAACGTTTTCAAAACCATAAGCCGGATTCATCATTCTAATAAATCCGTATCCTTCATTTACGCTCAAAACTTGTCCGCGTACTCTTGATCCTACTTCACCCCAATATCCTTCTCCTTCAAACTGAAGAGGGGTTAAGTCTGGAATCAAATAGCCCGATTGAAATTGATCAGCTTCGAACTGCAATGCATGAGATACATTTTTAAATGCAATCACCTCCACCCTAACTCCCATATTTTGCACGGCATTGATGGCTTTTTTGAAATCTCCATCACCACTTAGAAGATAGATTTTATCGAGTCTTTCGGCTTGAAGCATGATATCAACTGCCATGTCTAAATCCGCATTCCCTTTACCATAGCGATTTCCTTCTTCATCTCTAAACCACCGCACAGGCTTGGTAATCACTTTAAAACCGATGTTTCTTATCGCATTGTAGTAGCCATATTGTCGGTCTCGATATTCAATATCTGTTTTTCCTCTTTCTTCATCGAATACCACATAAGTATTCATTCTAATCGCATCACCTTCACGTGCACAAAACTTCTTTAAAACATCGTACCTCATTTGGTAACCGCCATTCAGAGCAATATTTGCTCCATCAACATAAATTCCAATTTTCATTTTTTTTGGTAATAAAATTTAAGCAAAGCTAATACCGTCGTATTGCTTTGGTAGATATTTAATAACATTTAGTTCTGTTAAAATGTTGCACTACAATCCATAACAGATCAAATAGATTGTGGCACAAAGGTATAGGCTTAATACGGAATTAACAAACGTCACGTAAACGCTTTCTTGATATCCTTATTAAATAAATGGGATTCAATGCGTTAAAAAAGCCAAGAATTCGATGGAAACTGTTTCTTCATATCTAATACTTTAAATGAAGTATATTTGAAGAGCAACAAATCAAAATGAAAATTACATTTCACGGTGCAGCGAGGGTAGTTACTGGAAGCAAACATTTAGTTGAATTAGACAACGGTACCCGATTTTTATTGGATTGCGGTATGTTTCAGGGTATGGGAAAAGAAACTTTCGAACTCAATACTCATTTCGGTTTTAGTCCGAGAGATATTGATTTTATGATTCTTTCCCACGCACATATAGATCACAGTGGATTGATTCCCCGACTTGTACGGGAGGGATTTAAAGGTAAAATTTATTGTACTCCTGCAACTTTCGATCTTTGTGAAATAATGTTGGCCGACAGTGCACATATTTTGGAACAAGACGTTGCGTACGTAAACAAACGCAGAAAGAGACAAGGCAAAACTTTGTTTGAGCCGGTGTACACGGTTGAAGATCTTGAAGAAGCAATGAAACTGTTTATTCGGGTTAACTATGATAAAGAGACTAAAATCAATGATCATGTGAGTTTGCTTTTTACAGACAATGGCCATATTCTAGGAAGTGCTGCTGTTAATTTGACTATTAACGAAGGCGGACCAGACCAACGGTTATTTTTCAGTGGAGATATAGGTCGATACAATACCGCTATACTGAGGGATCCTCACTCTTTTCCTCAACCTGATTACATCATTTGCGAATCCACTTATGGCAATCGCAAGCATGACACCTTGGACATGGCCGGGCAAGCGGTAATGGATGCCGTAATTGATACTATTGGCAGAAAAAAAGGCAGATTGATTATTCCCGCATTCTCGCTCGGTCGAACTCAGGAAATCGTGTTTATGTTGAATAAACTTGATTTGCACGGCTTAATTCCCGACGTTAAAATTTATGTAGATAGTCCACTATCTGTAAGTGCTACGCAAATTATGCGTAAACATATAAATTGTCTGGATGATGAAATTCAACGATTTATGGAAGAACGTCCCGATCCTTTCGGTTTTGATGATTTGCAATATATACGTGATATCAATGATTCTAAACATTTAAATGAGCTAACAGAGCCATTTATTGTGATTTCGGCTTCAGGAATGGCAGAAGCGGGACGTGTCAAACATCATATCAAAAATGGAATCGGTGATCCAAGAAACACAATTCTGATAGTTGGATACGCCGAACCACAATCGTTGGCTGGACAACTGCGCAATGGAGCTGAAGAAGTGAGGATTTTTGGCGAAGAACATAAGGTTAGGGCTGATGTGCGGGTTGTTGACGGACTTTCAGCACATGCTGATTATGAAGAAATGCTCCGATATCTTTCTTCCATAGATCCTCAAAAAGTACGTAAAACATTCTTGGTGCATGGAGATTTTGATGCTCAGGAACACTGGAAAGTAAGACTTCATGATGCGGGATTCAGGAATATTTTTATTCCGGAAATGCATGAAAGTATTGTATTGTAAATTTCTCCTCTACGATTTAATACAAAAATCCAGGTCCTTAAAAGTGCCAAGCGTATATAGATTTCACTAAGCCAATTGCTTTGAGTTAAATTCCCAATATAAAACTCGAACTTTTCATCAAACCCATGCCTAAGGCTGAAAGCTTTAATGCCTCGCAATGCAATTCTACAAGAGCCTAGGAACCGAAGCAATTTCCATTTTTTAGTCCCCAGGAAACAATTCCAAGGGAAAATTTTTGCAATTGTCCCCTCCAGTATTGCGAAAAAATAAAAACAATCCAAGTGCAACGAGATTTATAGAGAGCCTTAATCCAGCATCACAAAAAAACAGGAATTCTTCATCAGATTTCGCAATCGGTTCTGCGCTAATCTGCGGGACCACTTTCTTACTGTCGTCATTATTATACGCAGTTGCAATCCACATCCATTAATGTTTTGAAACATTCAGCACAGATTATTCCCGCAGATATCGCAGATTAACGCAGACACAAAATCTATACACCTGACTCCTAATTCTAGAGCAGAATTTTACAGCGGGTTTGTTAAACCTAATCAATTTTGCAAAATTATTGGGCTGAGTTCAGCTATAAATCCAAAGGCCCTATAAGCCAGACTAGAACATCAGTTGCCCCGCAATTGAAAGGGTAGCTAAAAGTGATACTATTAAAGACAAGTATTTTATTTTTAAATCTCCGTCCGAGTCAATAAATTTTCAATAACTCAGTTCGTGGTTTTGCCTTCATACATATCTGTAAACGTTTGATCAATAGGCTCCCACAGCTCCAATTTATTACGATCAGGATCCATAATATGAACAAACTTTCCATATTCATACGTTTCAATGGAATTACAAATTGTAACTCCCACTTTTTTCAATTTTTCCATTAATAATTGAATATTTTCAACCCTGAAATTGATCATAAACGGTTTATCGGAAGGCTCAAAATACTTCATATCATTTTTGAATGGACTCCATTGTAATAGCTCTTCTTATCAGGAAAAACCGATTGTTTGAACTCCAATAATGAGCCGTACTAATTGTTTACTAAACCTATATTTTTTGAATACCAATCATTGAATTTAGCAGGGTCATTGCTCTTGAAAAAGATCCCTCCAATACCTGTAACATATTTCATGAGTCCGGCATTTCATCAATTAAAAAAACTACTTCTTCCCTCCTTCCAATTGCTCATTTCGTATTGCCCTTTGCATGGGGTTCTCTTCCTGAATTACTTCGATACTTTCTTTAAATAATTGGAATCGAGTTGGAACCGGTGCTGCCGGCCATGAATTGTCAGTTAAATCGGTATCAGCGGTTTCCAGATAGGGATCGAGCGTAATTCTCAACACTTCTTTTTCGGTTGGGAATATCTTAGTTACTGTTTCCGTGCTCTTCAACCAAATCTCTGCGGGTATCTTTTTAATTTCTTCCGTTCCATCCGCAAACTCGAAACGTAAAATAAGTGGCATCACCAATCCACCTTCATTTTTAAATGTAATCTCGTAAAAATTCCGACTCTCATCTAATACTTTTTTCTCCTCATCTGAAAGTTTACTCAAATATTCCTGATATTCCTTTTCGTCTAAAGTTGTGCTGGCGTACGAGTTACGCTGAGTATAGTAATCATGCAAACTTGGGTCTTTTTCGATATAGGTTTGAGGAACGTCAGTGCGATCTCTGGCTAAAGAAATATCCATTGCTTTTTGTTCATCTGATTTGCTTCTGAGAATGGCCTCATTCTTAGGGTTCCGTGTATCAAGCTGCACCCATTTCACTTGCTCCAGTGCTATATCAACATGGTCTGTAGTGAAGAACCAACCTCTCCAAAACCAATCTAAATCTACAGCAGAAGCATCTTCCATGCTTCTGAAAAAATCGGCCGGACTAGGATGTCTAAAAGCCCATCGATTACAATATTCTTTAAATGCAAAATCAAACAATTCTCTGCCCATCACGGTTTCTCGGAGTATATTCAAGGCAGTGGCGGGTTTACCATAAGCGTTATTTCCAAACTGCCATATCGACTCACTATTGGTCATAATAGGCTCAATTTTCGACTTATCGCCGCCCATATAATCCACAATATTTCTGGCCGGGCCTCTTCGCGTTGGATAATTTCTATCCCATTCTTTTTCAGTCAAATATTGCACAAAAGTGTTTAGCCCTTCGTCCATCCATGTCCATTGACGCTCATCGCTGTTGATGATCATTGGGAAGAAATTATGCCCAACTTCATGAATGATCACCGAAATCATTCCATATTTGGTTCTTTCAGAATAAGTTCCATCTTTCTCCGGCCTTCCTCCATTAAAACAAATCATGGGATACTCCATTCCCATACGGTCTGTATGGACTGAAATTGCAACAGGATAATTATAGTCAACAGTGTATTTGCTATACGTTTTAATGGTATGGGCCACAGCTTTGGTACTGTATTGCTCCCAAAGTGGATTTCCTTCCTTAGGATAGTATGACATGCATAACACATTCTTCCCTCCAACATTCACTCCCATTGCATCCCAAATGAATTTCCGAGAATTGGCAAATGCGAAATCTCGAACGTTTTCTGCTTTAAAAATCCAGGTCTTTTGCGCCTTTGATTTAGCTTTTTCTGCTTCGACGGCCTCATCTTGACTAACAACAATCACTGGATTTTGAGCATTGCGCGAATCATCCAACTTTTTACGTTGAGATGCTGTTAAAATATCTTTCGCATTTAGTAATTCACCTGTAGCTCCTACTACATGATCTGCAGGAACCGTAATTGCCACTTGGTAATTTCCAAATTCCAATGCAAACTCTCCAGAACCCAAAAACTGCTTGTGCTGCCAACCAACATTGTCGCCATATACAGCAAGTCGAGGATAGAATTGCGCAATGGTGTACAAGAAATTATCATCCTCTGCAAAATATTCATAACCAGCTCTTCCTCCAATTTTAGCACGATCGTTAATGTTATACCACCATTTGATTTTGAAAACAAATGTTCCGTTTGCTTTAAGCGATTGAGGTAAATCAACACGCATCATGGTTTTATTAATCACATAATGCAAATCTTTTCCAGCGGCATCTTTTACATATTCAATCTTGAAACCGCCGTCAAACCAAGGCTCTAGGTTCATTAAATCTTTAAAAGAAGTTTTTTCTTCAAATGATGATTGACTAATATTATAAGTATCACTGTCTTTAGCCCGCACATTCTGATCGAGCTGCAACCATAAATAACTCAATGCATCAGGACTTTGATTGAAATAAGTAATCGTTTCTTCACCATACAGCTTTTGCGTAGAATCGTCGATGCGGATTTTCATATCATAATCCACCCTTTGTTGCCAGTATTCATGACCCGGGGCGCCAGATGCAGTGCGGTAGGTATTAGGATCGGGCAATTCTGTTCCCAATTGCCTGAACAAACTCTGATCTGTATTCTGTGCATCAACGGAGATGACTAATACTGCAAAAAGAGCGAAAATAAAGATTGACTTCATAGCTAATATTTCCTTCAGCCGAAATATACGAAGAGATTTAGACATGAGATTCATGTTTATTACAAGCGGTAAAACATTGAATTGCACATAATTACGACCTTGTTGATCAGATTGCCCAATTTGATTCCATTCATTCTGAATGAAATCATTACAAAGACCAAGTATAATTTCAAAGGGTTTTATCATTTTTGTTCCATGTTATCACCCAAACTGAATTCAGCATCATTGCAAACCTTGGCAGTGCTTTGGATGGCTATAAGCGTATTCAGACTTTTCAATATCAGCGATAAAGAAATTTCATGGGATGTTTTGGGTTACTACGTCCATCTTCCGGCCACTTTCATTCATCATGATCCTCTGCTTAATGATATAACTTGGTTGGAAGAAATCAATGCTGAAAAGAAATTAACAGGCACCTTGTACCAATTTTCCTCCAATGATGAAGGTCGTAGAATGTACTTATTTCTAATGGGAAATGCCCTTTTTTACGCACCATCCTTCGGTATTGCGCATTTACATGCCAATATTTCGGGATATGAAACCGATGGTTTTAGTTATCCCTATCAATTTTGGCTCGTAATGGGTGGATTGATTTACACGCTTATCGGTCTTTGGTATTTTAGAAAAATTCTACTGCATTACTTCAATGAAACAATCAGCAGTATTGTATTGATTTTGATAGTTGTAGGAACCAATTATTCTCATCACTTGAGCTTAAAGAACCTAGAGACCGTGAACGTTTTGTTTATGTTGCTCTGCATTCTCATTTGGAATACTATTCGATGGCAGGAAGAAAAGCGTTTTACTAATATGCTGGCAGCAGGATTGAGCATTACGCTTATGGCATTGGTGAAACCCAGTGAGATTGTGGCATTAATTATTCCTGCATTTTGGATGTGTAGGAATTTTCGAGACTTAAAAAACAGACTGCTTCTCTTTAAAAGTAAATACAAGCAAATTTTGCTTACTATTTTAATTTGTTTTATCGTCTTGCTTCCCCAAATGCTCTATTGGATAATGCTAACAGGAAGTCCAGTTTACGATACTTACAAAAATCCCGGTGTAGGCCTTGATCTAGGCAGTCCGCATATTTTGAACACACTTTTTAGCTTTAGAAAAGGATGGTTGATTTATACTCCCATTATGATTTTCGCTTTGATAGGGTTATGGCATTTTCGACAACAAAAAACTAAAGAATCGAGTTCTTTACTTCTATATTTTGTAATAACATTTTACATCATTTCAACTTGGTCTGAATGGTGGTACGGTGCTGGATTTTCTAATAGGCCATTAGTAACCACATATTGTATCGCCGGAATAGGATTGGGCTTTTTTATTTTATATATATCGCATAAAAGAGCATGGATTCGATTGTCATTTGCCGGTTTGTCTTTGCTTTTAATTACCTTCAATCAATTTCAATGGTGGCAATTCAGAAATTATATTCTTGATCCTTATAGAACAACAAAAGCATCGTACATTGCCTCATTTATGGCAACTTCCGGTTCTGATGAAATAGAAAGAGCTAAATTGATTTATCGGGATTTTAGCGGTGAAATGGAATTTGATAATGAAAATGAATACACTGATAAACTCATTTATACATTTAATGATATTATCGAAAAAAAGAATGGAGATACAAGCTTGATGATATTAGCCAATCAGGAATTCGCTCTTGAACAAAAATGGTCTTTTAGAGAATTAACTTCAACTGATCACGTTTGGATTCGAGTAAAAGCTACGTTGAGATGGCCCAATGGCAATGGTTTAGAACCAAGCCTTTTTGCTTTTAGTTTTGATCATAAGGGTACTTATGGCTATAGGGCATTTCCTATTATTTCCAATGGTTCCAAGGAATGGCAAGAATTTACCATTGATTATTTAAGTCCTGAAATTCGAAATTCCAATGACTTCTTCAAGGTACACTTATGGCACCGGGAAAAAGTAGCATTGGAATTTCGTGATTTTCAGATCATCAGTTTCGAAAAAATTACTGAATAATTATTCTTGTTGCTCTATAATCGGCTATGGACAGAAGATATAGCCCTTTTGAGAAATTACTTAAATCCAAAATGGCATCTTCAATTCTGCCTTGTTTTGCAATTCTACCATTGGCATCGATTAATCGATAGAATTCACCCTTCATTGTTGCATCTAAATATAGAATACCATTTCCGGGATTTGGATAAACTTTAATGGGCTTTCTCTCATTCTCGGTGACGGACTTGGGAATACACTGATCAAATAATCCGAATTGAAAATTGGTTGGACCGCCACCCGTTTGAACAATAGAAGAACCCGCATCGAGAAACAATATTGAATTAACATAAGCAACATATCCGAGATTAGCTTCTTCATCGGACGTTGTAAAGCTAATTTCGTAACAATTGACATCTAAACAAAGGCTCTCAAACGGAAAGGAGTTTAGAGGATCGAGATACAATGTTCCTTGAGAAATTAAGTTTCCGTTGCTATCATTGATCGTCCAATAAATGGTATCACTGGCTTGCGTATTGTCAAATAAATTAACTCCAATATTCAGGTCGAAACAAGTTGAAGATGGTCGAAGTACAAATTCAGCAACAAAATTGCAAGCTATATTGCTGTAAAATCCTTCCCAAAGCTCGAGTCTTAATAGAAAAGCTTGATCGAAATTCACATCACCAAGATTGTGCGGTACCTGATGAACTGACTGTCCGGCAATTCCAAAAAAATTAACTATTTCTTCACCAATCAACTCATCAGTTACAGCATTATAGACACGGAAGCCTGGATAATTAAAACTTTCCATAGAGTTATTCGTGACTTCAATCGTAATGAAATCCATATCGAATCCATTAAGTGTTACACCTTCAATGATAAGATCATCGCAAGGTCCCTGCGCAAGCGCATCCAATAATAGAATGCTCAATACAGGCAGAAGTAGAAATTTCTTCATTTTCTTGAATTTAAGATATAGCTAATTTACAATGGAATGTATGCCTTACCCCACCTCGAATTTGAGGCTTATTAACATTAAGAATTGGAAAATCAGGATTCCTGCGAACTCATTTTCAAGCCAAAAAGCGCTATATTTCCCCGACAGACCACATTAACAGACTCTGCAACAATGGGAAGGCTTACACTCCTAGTTTCAATATTTACTTTCATTAATTTGGAAGAAACGCTTGCCCAAACCTATTTCTTGAATGGCACAGCTCAGGCAATTGGCGAGGATTGTTATCGCTTAACCACCACTTTGGGCAATCAAAATGGCACTGTTTGGTATGCCGACCTCATCGACCTCAACGAGCCTTTTGATTTAGAATTCACCATGAATTTCGGAACTCTTGATGGAAACGGCGCTGATGGAATGGTTTTCGTTTTGCAAACCGCCGGAACTGATGCTATCGGAAATACAGGACAAGGAATTGGCTATTCGGGATTTGAACCTTCATTTGGAATAGAATTCGACACCTGGCAAAACTTCGATTTAACTGACCCCTTTGCCGATCACATTGCAATGCTTAGAGATGGAAATGTGGACCACTTAAATGCCAATAATTTAGCTGGTCCCGTTAATGCATCATCGCTTGTAGATAACATTGAAGATGGTTTAGATCATATCGTTCGTATATTATGGGATCCAGATTTGCAAGAGGTGGAGGTTTGGTTTGATTGTGAATTCCGATTAATGCAAGGTGTAGATTTAGTAAATACCATTTTTAATGGACAAAACACTGTTTGGTGGGGATTTACTGGCGCTACAGGCGGGGCATTCAATGACCAAACAGTTTGTTTGCAGGAGAATATTCTCTCTGTTGGTCCAAATGTTACTATTTGTACAGGAGCTTCAACACAATTAATTGCAGCCGGTGATCCTAATGCAGTTTACATCTGGGAACCTATTGATGGACTTGATGACCCAAGCAGTCAAACGCCAATTGCGTCACCTGAAGTAACTACTAACTACACCGTAAGTTACACTGATTTATGTGGGATTGAACGAACAGATGAAGTTACAGTAGAAGTGAGTGATTTGCAGGTTGAAATAGCGAAGCCATTGCTTATTACTTGTGACAATCCTCAAGTGAATTTACAAGCTTCGAACAACTTTAACAATGATATAAACTATAGCTGGAGCACGTCAGATGGTAATATTGTTTCTGGTCAAAACTCATCAAACGCAACGGTAAATGAAGCTGGAACTTACATTGTTGAAGCCAATTTTGATGATGTATGTTTTGATACTTTTAGCATAGTGGTAGATGCTAATGTAAGCACTTACGAAGCTGTAGTTAGCGCTGATGAGAATATAGATTGCAATAATCCTGAGCTCATCATTAACGGCTTTACCAATGGCGAAGATGCTATTTTGAATTGGAATACAGGGGATGGCTCCATTGTAAGTGGCGCTAATACGCTAGAAGTGCTTGTAAACGAAGGTGGCAATTATATTTTCACTGTAACCAATCCGGAAAATGGATGTGATAATCAGGCAGAAATAGAAATCTTAAATAATACCATTTATCCCATTGTTGATGCCGGTGATACAGATACGCTCAACTGCTCTTCGCCTTTTGTGGAATTGAATGGATCTGCTAGTGGACTCGGTAGTTTATCTTATAATTGGACTGCTATTGAAGGCAGTATTATTTCTGGTGGAAATTCATTAAATCCAAATGTTGATGAAGAGGGAATTTATGTATTGAACGTTACGGATGTAAGTAATGGATGTTCAAGTTCGGATGAGGTATTTATTTTCTTTGATGTGGAATCGCTAGTAGATCTCAGTTCACTTGTTTATCCTAATGTTTTCAGTCCAAATAATGACAAGGTAAATGAATTCTTCAAACCATATTTGCTTGATGACCCTAGTTATGATCTGACCGGAATAATGCAAACTTTTGAAATGCAGATTTACAATAGATGGGGAAATTTAGTTTATGAAACAACTGGTTTCCAAAGGTACTGGGATGGCAGTATGAATGATGGTAGCATAGCGAATGAGGGTGTCTATTTTTATTTGATACATTACACTATAGATTGTGGAGATTTAGTGGAAGAAAAAGTGAATGGGACTTTGCAACTGTTGCACTAAACCGTTTTAAAGCCCCTATTTGCTCTGCAATAAAGAAAGAGTCACTCTAAACTAAAGTCCGTTGGAGTATAGCTCAGGCTTCTCAAACTCTTGTTCCTGCATTAGGTTAAAAAATTGTTTTATTATCCAGAATTAATTTATCTGCATTATTTAGAGGCAATTGCTGTCCCTGATATACATGCGTATTAACTGCATTTAACATTATCTGTATATCTTCTTCTGAATGAGGAATTCCTGTAATTGAATCGTCAACTCCAATAATTACAGCACCACCGTCGGCATTAGCAAAAGAAACTGAGGCTTCCCCTATATCTGAACAAATGAACTTTGTTAATCGAAGCTTTTCATTGTCAGGTTTTCCTTCCAATGCAGATTTGAACTCTCTAAAATGACTTTGGCCTAGTATTAAAGTGTTTCTGACTCCATCTGCTAATATTAGCACGTAGTGCACCTGATAATTAAAATTCTTTAGCAAAGTTGCTAAAGCTATTTACTTTTCTGCCAATTTTGGGATCTTATCTATTTGTAAAATCAGCATTTATAAATGTGAGCTTTACAATTCCAGCGAGCCATTATTCCAATCTCAAATAATTTCATTGATACACACAATTGCGGTATAACTCTGAAATTGATTAATACTTCAAACTCAACTCTCCACTGAATTCCCTCGTATACAAAGCATCACAAGTATTTGATAAGGTAATAATGTAGTAATAAACACCTTCTGATAAAAGATCAGCATTGGCATTTTTACCATCCCAAACCAGTTCATCCGGACTTGATTCAAACACCAAATTCCCCCATCTGCTATAAACCTTCATGCTAAAGGAGTCAAAACGATCAGCTATACTTTGGCCTTCTAAATCCTTTAAGTATGGATAGAAAAGATCATTGATTTTATCACCATTCGGACTGAAAACATTGGGAATACGAACATCATCAGGATCAATAAAATCTGTTCCAACATAAGTAACCCAAGTGGTATCTCGACTTGCACACCCCGTTAACTCATCGATAACCGTAAGTACATAAAATCCTTCGGCATCTACATCAGGAAACAAAGTACTGCCTCCACTTTCTACATTTCCACCCTGAATACCCGACCAAGAATAGCTATAGTTGCCATTGGATGAAGACCCTGAAGCATCAAGTGTAATGGTAGGGAACAAACATGTAAGCGTATCGGGATCGGCAATAAATGCAACAGGAGGACTTGGAATTGAAACCATAACATTTACTTCTTCCACACAGCCATCAACCGTAATTACAACATTTACACTTACCTCTTCGCCAAAGTCTTCTAGGTAAATATTCTCCGGAAATTGTTCCGTGGAACTCTCAGGTTCAGCACCAGGTCCGAAATCCCAAAGGAATGTTGCATTATTTATTCCATCGGCTACATCAGCCAAGAAATTAAAATAAGCACCTTCATCATTGCACTCCTCTAGTTCAACGCCTGCAACAGGTAATATATCCGGAGCAATTACAAACACATTTGTTGTGGTATCAGCACATACAAAGCCTGGATTTACAATAAGCGTTACTGTATAAGTTCCCGGTCCGGGATATACAAATAAAGGATCAAACTCTGAGCTTATATCAGTATCAATTCCATCTATTCCAAAATCCCATCCATAAGTGGTACCTCCCACCGAAAGATTTTCAAATTGAATTTCTGTTCCAATACATGGCACATCTTGATCAGCAATTGCCGACTGTATTTGCGGAATACAATTAACCACATTAAACTGAAAATCGCGATTGGTTGTACTTAACAATACCCCATTTCGGAACTCAGAAACACAGACACCAACAACAAATTGTCCAACCATATTAGGAGTTCCGGTGATTAATCCAGTTTGAGTATCAATAAGAATTGCCGGAACTGTACTCATTGGAAAAGCTGTAGAAAAAGGTGCATTCCAAGTAACGGGGAAGTAAGGAGGAGCAAGAGCAGGACTTGGCTGAGGATCAAGAGGTGTAGCGCCTAATAACGGATCACAAAAATTATAGAAAAGTTCATCACCGTCCGCATCAATAGCACTGTGATCAAAATTTAAAGGTTGACCCAAACAAATTGCTACTGGAGGAAAGGATTGAAAAACAGGATTACTATTGGGGTCCGGACTTTGATTTGTGCCTGGAATTCTGGTTGTAAAAGTAGCTCCTGAATTAGAAGGGTCAAAAATATTGATGATGCTTGGATTTCGACAACAGCGCTGATAAACTAAATCGTAGCCGTTTTGATTTTGCGGAATGTTAACGATCTGAGTGTAAACTGCTTCTTCTACACAAAGCTCAGGCGGTAATGAGAGACATGGATCATCTAGATTTACGGGCAAATAGCCTACGATAGCCTCACTGAGCGGCATCTGCAAATTCAAATAGATATTGCCGTTAGTGTAAATTGTTAGGGCGGCAAAAAAATCGAAACCTGTCAGATTGATATTTGCTGGGCCGCAATCCCGATACACCCTCAAGGTGATCAAATAATCGCCATTACCTATATATTCATAATTGACTTCACCGCCCACGATATGAGTAGCAAAAAGATTAGTGCTTAAAGCACTCAGAAGCATTATTAACAGTGCTGTTGTCTTCAAAACGTACGATTTTTCGGTGCAGATTGGGGCTTGAAGATAGTAAAACATTTCAAATTCGCAATTTTTGGACAATCCTAAACCCGATCCAAGCTTTCAATCCTAAAAAAAAGCCCCACCGAAGTGAGGACAATTTCATATAACAAAAAAGGGCAGTAAATGACTAACAAGAGGTATTCGCCAATTGTTATTGCTCAGCCCCACTGGCCGAGCCTGTTGGTGTCAAATCTATCCCCATGTTATAAAACATAAATGCCCATTTATCAGCCTGTTCCTCAATAATTTTTGCCGTTGGTTTTCCGGCACCATGCCCTGCTTTTTCTTCAATTCTAATTATAACAGGAGCCGAACCCTTATGGCAAGCTTGCAATTTTGCTGCAAATTTGAACGAATGCGCAGGAACCACACGGTCATCATGATCAGCGGTAGTAATCATCGTTGCTGGATATTCAATCCCTTCTTTCAAAGTATGCAATGGTGAATAAGCATAAAGATTCTTGAAGTGAACATCACTACTATCGGCGCAACCATACTCTGGAATCCAACCCCAACCAACAGTAAATTTATGATAGCGAAGCATATCCATTACTCCCACAGCAGGTAAAGCAACTTGGAATAATTCCGGACGCTGCGTCATACATGCCCCAACAAGTAAACCACCGTTTGATCCGCCATGGATAGCTAAATAGTCGCTGGATGTATAGCCTTCTGAAATCAAAAACTCTGCGGCTGCAATAAAATCATCAAATACATTCTGCTTTTTCAACAACATGCCTGCTTTGTGCCAATCTTCTCCAAACTCGCCACCACCTCTGAGGTTAGGCATGGCATACACACCGCCGTTTTCCAAAAGAATGATATTAGAAACCGAGAATGAAGGTGTAAGACTTACATTAAATCCACCATAGCCATATAACATTGTAGGATTCTTACCGTTCATTTCCAATCCTTTTTTATGTACAATGAACATGGGCAATTCGGTCCCATCTTTGCTTTTATAAGTCACTTGTTTTGATTCGTAATCAGCCGGATTGAATTTCAAATTGGGCTGATAATACACTTTGGACTCGCCGGTATTAACATCGAAACTATAAATAGTTGTTGGATAGGTAAAAGAAGTAAAAGAATAGAACATAGTAGTTTCTTCTTTCTTCCCACCGAATCCGCCTGCAGATCCTGTATTATCAGGAAATCCGATGCTTACAGGGTTTTTGCAATCATAGTCGTACATGGTTACTTTGTTATTGGCCATCACAAGATGATTAGCGAATAATTTTCCACCTCCTATGCTAACACTTTCTAAAAGATTTTCAGACTCAGGAATTAATTCTGTCCAGTTCTCTTTTGCAGGATTAGCAGGATCTACAGAGATCAAACGATACTTTGGAGCACCAATATCGGTTTGCACCAAAAGCCTTCCATTGTGATGATCAACTACACTGCTCTTATTTTCAAAACCGGTGAATAATGGCTGAAATGGGCTATCTGCTTTGGATAGATCCTTAATATAGCATTCATATCCATCAGTGCCTTGAGCAGCGTACATCACGAGGTATTTTTCATCTTCGGTTACCGAACACCAATGGTACATATTCGGAGCCGCAGGGTTTTCGTAAACGAGTCTGTCTTTTTCCTGGGGAGTTCCTAGTTCATGGTAATAAATCATGTGATTAGTATTAGCAGCAGAGAGTTCTTGTCCTGATTGAGGCGCAGGATAACGGCTGTAATAAAAACCATTTCCATGCCATGCTGCACCGGAAAACTTAACCCACTTCAATACGTCACCAGTCTCTTTGCGACTTTCAACGTCATATACTTTAATCATGCTCCAATCGCTACCGGCTTCACTTTGACTTACTGCCATAAAACGATTGTCTTTGGAAGCACCCATAAGATCTACGGTTATAGTTCCGTCAGAAGCGAGTTGATTTGGATCGATAAAAACCTCATCCTTACCTTCCATGCCCTTCCTCACATAAATCACCGATTGATTTTGAAGCCCATCGTTTTTATAAATGAAAACGTTTTCGCCAACACGAAAAGGGGCGCTCACTTTTTCATAGTTAAACAGCTCTTCATACCGGGTTTTAATTTGATTTCTAAATGGAATGCTTTCCAAATATCCGAATGAAACGGCATTTTGGGCTTTAACCCATTCCATCACATCAGCTGCAGTATCAACTTCGAGCCAGCGATAGGGATCGGCAACTGCAGTTCCGAAATAATCGTCAGAAACGTTTTCGGTGCGGGTAACAGGATAAGTTAATGCCATTACTTCTTCTTTTTTTTCGCCTTCACCGCAGGCCGCAAGAATAACGATGGGTATTAATGCCAGTGATTTACGCATAGGGATTTCGATTTAAATGCGAAGATATTCACTTACAAATGAGATCATCACTGGATTTGATGAACGGCATTTGTCCTTTATGGAAGGTTTTTTCACGGAATCATGTAACATTTCAACTTTAAAACACGGATTTAGCAAGTTTTTTTTTAATTATCTTTGCTCAAAGCGCGAAAATGAAATCTGGTCATAATCCTCAGGAAGAAGTCCTTGTTGAGGTTGATGTCGAGAATGATCTCGAAAGCAGTCTCGTTTTATTTAATGATGAAGTGAATTCTTTCGACTTTGTTATTGAGTCGCTCGTTGCCGTTTGCGGACATGATCCTATTCAAGCCGAACAGTGCACGATAATTGTCCATTTTAAAGGCAAATGCGCTGTTAAAGATGGGAGTTATAACAAACTCGAACCAATGTGCGTTGCATTGTTAGAGCGAGGATTAACTGCCGAAGTTCAAACTGTCTGAATACTAACAAACTGTCTGAATACTAACAAAATGAGAAACTTTAAAGTTTTTACTGCCATTTTTGCGGCAGTTTATCTTCTTTCCTGCGCTAAAGTGCCTATTACGGGCAGACATCAAGCCAATTTAATGCCTGAAAGCGAACTCATCGGAATGAGTGATGTGCAATATGATAGTTTTCTATCATCAAGCACGGTAGCAAACCCTGTGAGTAATGATGCTCAAACAGTAAAGCGTGTTGGCCAACGAATCCAAAAAGCAGTTGAGCAATATTTAAGCAACAACGCTTTATCTGATCGTGTTGAAGGCTTTAATTGGGCATTTAATCTCATTAATGACCCTACAGTAAATGCTTGGTGTATGCCCGGCGGAAAAGTAGTTTTTTACTCTGGTATTCTACCTGTTTGCAATGGCGAACCGGGCATTGCTGTTGTAATGGGACATGAAGTAGCGCATGCTATTGCCCGTCATGGCAACGAACGCATGAGTCAAGCTATTGTTGCTCAACTGGGCATAGGAATTCTATCAGAAGCTATGCAAACAAATCCTAGTCTCACCAAAGATATTTTTATGCAGAGTATAGGCATTGGAACGAGTTTGGGAATGCTCTCTTTTTCACGTAAGCATGAATCAGAAGCCGATCACATGGGCTTGATATTTATGGCAATGGCTGGATTTGATCCCCGTGAAGCTCCAATATTCTGGGAAAGAATGTCGGCAGCAGGTGGCGGACAAGAACCACCGGAGTTTTTGAGCACCCATCCAAGCCATAATACACGGGTTGAAGATCTCAATAAGAATATGGATGAAGCCTTAAAATATTATAAGCCGTAATGACGGCATACATTCCGTCTACACGGCATCAAATCTATTTCCCTAAGCTAATCGTAGTTGTCCAATCCTTGCTTTCTTCAATGGCTTGCTTCAAATTATAATTGAAAACAACTTCCTTAGAATCAGCATTGTATTCGCCAATTTTTGATTTCACTTTATCTACCGGCTTATCAAAGGTGAGGACAGTCTGAAAATTGAACATTTCATTCATTCCTGTATCATCTTCTGTTTCAGCACCCTCTTCTCCTTGACCCAAGGCATTTTTAATATAATCAGCATCAAAATTATAGATCAAATTTTTGCCGTCAAGTTCAAAACGTGGCTTAGAAGGTTTGGTTGTTTCTTCAGCTGAAAGTGCCATCAAATCCATATCCGCAAATACATTTACGTCAGCGAAATCCATTGACATATTGAGAACATAATTCTCTTCTGTGATATTAAAATTGCTAAGTCCATTTATAGCAGCCATTTCCAATGCTATAGAATCCAATTGTTCTTGAGTGAACATTGCTGTTTGTGGTGCCTCTGCTGTAGAGTCTGCCATTGCGGCTCCAAATTCCATCAAAGCTGACATATCAACCTGAATCTTGTACGAGCCTGAAAAGTCAGCATTAAAATGAATATTCTCCTGAATTGTACATGAGCTCAAGAGAACAAGAATGGATAAAAAGCTTAATAAGCGATACATAGTTTTGATTTTGAACAAAGGTAATATCTTAATTCCATTCTACTATTCTATTCATGACTATTATTGAAAAAACCAATATGCGGTACTGAACATTTTGACAGATCGAAACCGGATAATTGTCAGAAGTAACGAAGTCAAAAGATTGTTCCTCCTTCATAATACGACAATATGTCAGCCCAATTCTATATGGCTCAACAATTGAGTTCAGTTAGATCATTAAAAGAATTGAACGCCATGCAACAAGGTACCATTAATGTACAAACGGAGAATATTTTTCCGATCATCAAGAAATTTTTATACTCGGATCACGAGATTTTTCTGCGCGAATTGGTTTCTAACGCAGTAGATGCTATTCAAAAAGTGAAAACACTCAGTGCTCTGGGCGAACTGAAAGTTGATCCCGACAAAGGATTGGTCGAAATTATCCTGAATAAAGAAAAAGGTACACTCACGATTCGCGATAATGGTATCGGAATGACCTCTGAAGAGGTTGAAAGGTACATTAACCAAATTGCATTTTCAGGCGCCGAAGAGTTTCTGAAAAAGTATGAAGGCGTAAGCGAAAAGCACAGCATTATCGGGCATTTCGGACTGGGTTTTTATTCTGCTTTTATGGTGGCTTCACAGGTCGAAATTATTAGCCGTTCGCAAAAGCCAAATTCAACAGCAGTGCATTGGACATGTGACGGATCTCCTGAATATACCATGCAAGAAGCGCAAAAGAAAACCAAAGGAACAGACATCATTCTGCACATAGCTGAAGATGCTCAAGAGTTTTTAGAAGCTGCCAGAATTTCAGGAATTCTCAACAAATACTGCAAATTTTTACCTGTTCCGGTGAAATTTGGAACCAAGGATGAATGGATCGACAGCGAAACCGAAAAAGACGAAGAAGGAAATCCAAAATCTGAAAAAGTTCAGGTAGATAATATCGTCAATAATCCGGAACCGGCCTGGACTAAGAAACCGGCTGATTTGAGCGATAACGACTATAAATCCTTCTACAAGGAATTGTATCCGGCAGTATTTGAAGATCCTCTTTTCCACATTCATCTCAACGTAGATTTTCCTTTTAACCTCACAGGGATTCTATATTTCCCAAGATTAAAAGATAAGCTCGAACTAAACAAGAATAAAATCAGTTTGTACAGCAATCAGGTTTTTATTACCGATAGCGTTGAAAACATCGTTCCCGACTTCCTCACCTTGTTGCATGGTGTATTGGATTCACCGGATATTCCTTTAAATGTTAGCCGATCCTACCTTCAGGAAGATGCTAATGTGAAAAAAATTAGCTCACACATTACGAAAAAGGTGGCTGATAAATTGATGTCCATGTTCAAAGAGAACAGAGAAGACTTTGAAGCGAAATGGGAAGACATCAAAATTTTCATCGAGTATGGAATGCTCACCGACGAGAAATTTTTGGAGAAGGCCTTGAAGTTTTCATTGTACAAAGAAGTGGATGGTCAATATTCAACGCTCGAAGATTTTATCGACAGCGTGAAAGAACTTCAAAAGGATAAATCAGGAAATACAATTATTCTTTATACCAGCGATGCGGAGGCTGAGCATTCATATATCGAAAATGCCAAAAATCGTGGTTATAAAGTATTAGTGATGGCAGGTCCATTGGTAAGCCATATTACCAGTCTCTTGGAATCAAAACATGAGAAAGTTCAATTCACAAGGGTAGATGCCGACACGATTGACAAGCTCATCAAAAAAGATGACGAACTCCCTTTAAAACTGGATGAAAAGCAACAAGCGAAACTCAGAAATACACTTGAATCAGTGGTTGATAAGGCCAAATATCAAGTGAGTTTTGAGTCATTGAGTGAAACTGATTCTCCAATGATCATTACTCAAAATGAGTTTATGCGCAGAATGAAGGAGCAGCAATTAACCGGCGGAGGAAGTTTCAATATGTTTGGAGCATTGCCAGAATCATACAACTTGGTAGTAAATGGAAATCATCCACTTATTGCCACACTTGCCGATGAAGAAAATGAAGAGAAATGCAAGTCTGTATTGAGTCAAACCGCTGATTTGGCAATGCTTTCAAAAGGCTTGCTCAAAGGGGAAGCACTCACCCGATTTATTCGCAGAAGTGTTGAATTTATCAACTAATATGTACCTTCACAATTGAAATAAATACAAAAAATGAGAAATGTAGGATTAGGTCTAGCGGCCTTGCTAATTATAATTCTGGTAGGAGCATTCTTCTATGGCCCTTCCGTTTACGATAAGGCAGTGGCCTTGCAGGAAGAAGTAGATGCCAAATGGGGTGATGTACAAAGCTCATATCAGCGCAGAGTTGATTTGATCGACAATCTAGTTCAAACGGTAAAAGGAGTAGCTGATTTCGAAAAGGAAACGCTTATTGCTGTGGTAGAAGCTAGAGCAAAAGCAACCAGTATCCAGTTGGATCCTTCAAATTTGAATGCTGAACAAATGAAAGAATTTGAAGAAGCTCAAGGCGGAATGAAAAGCGCTTTAGGTCGATTATTGGTTACTGTTGAACGTTATCCTGAACTCAAAGCAACGGAGAACTTCAGTCAGCTTCAAGCTCAATTGGAAGGCACTGAGAACAGAATCAATACAGCTCGTGATCGTTATAATGAGTCTGTTAAAAATTACAATACTCACATTCGCGGTTTTTGGAGAAAGCAAATGATCAAATTTTTTGGTGACGAAGAATTCCCAAAACGCGATGTTTTTGAGGCAAATGCAGGTGCAGAAAATGCTCCAAAAGTTGATTTCAAGAATTGATCGTGAGCAATAGTTCATACGATCATATCGACAAACATGCAATCGAAGCGGCCATCAAAGCCGCGGAATTGCATACATCCGGTGAAATCAGAGTTCATATAGAAGAACGTTGCCCTGAAAATGTTTTAGACAGGGCAGCGTATATCTTCTCTGAATTGGAAATGCATCTCACGGAGTTAAGAAATGGGGTGCTCATTTACCTGGCATTAAACGATCATAAATTTGCCATAATTGGAGATTCCGGCATTAACACTAAAGTAGATAAAACCTTTTGGGATAGCACTGCTGAACTCATGAAGATCCATTTCAAAAAGCAAGAACTTAATGATGGATTGTGCGCTGCTGTTATAGAAGCGGGAAATCAGCTCAAACAGTTTTTCCCTTTTGAACGTGATGATACCAATGAACTTTCGAATGAAGTAACATTTGGCAATACAACAAAAAAATGAGTAGAATAAAATATCTAGTTCTACTTAGTATTCTGGTATTTTCAATATCGTTTTTGAATGCTCAATCGGAGGATTGTTTTCCAAAAAAGAATGAAAATCAGTTGGTGTATGACCTTTCAGATTTGCTAAATAGCGAAGAAGAAATGCAACTGGAAAGCAGTTTACAAGAATTTGCGAAATCTTCATCCAACCAAATTGTAGTTGTTATTGTTGATGACATCTGCGGCATGGACAAAGCTCAATATGCCATTGAATTGGGCGAAGCATGGGGTGTAGGTCAAGCAGAGCAGGATAATGGCGTTGTTATCTTAGTGAAACCTACAGGCTCTGAAGGACAGCGACTGGTATTTATTGCCATCGGCAAAGGTTTGGAAGGAATAATTCCGGATGCCACGGCAGACGTAATTGTAAGGCATGAATTAATTCCTAATTTCAAGCAAGGCAATTACTTTAGCGGACTTAGCAATGCTAGTCAGGTGATTATGGATTTGGCTAAACAAGAATACAATTTTGAGAGCTATAACAGCAAACAAAAACGTGCTCCTATTTATGGGGCACTCATTGTATTTCTCATCATTATTTTTGTACTTGTTATGTTTGCCGTTCGCGCTAAACGCTATGCTAGTGTTAATGATCTGAGCTTCTGGGCCGCCTTTTGGTTACTTTCAAATTCAGGAAGAAGTCATGGTGGAGCATGGGGTAATTTCCATGGTGGCAGCGGAGGTTTCGGAGGAGGCGGTGGTGGTTTCGGCGGTTTTGGCGGTGGAAGTTTTGGCGGCGGCGGTGCAGGTGGAAGTTGGTAATTCTATATTTGACAAATGGTAAAGTTTGGTAAAATAGTTGGTGCTGCGCTAGGTTGGGCATTTGGTGGACCCATTGGTGGAATTATAGGTTTAGCTCTAGGGTCTATATTCGATGATGACAGCCTCAAAATGCAAACTACTACACAAGGTGGCAGAGGCTATGATAGTTATAGGCATCATACAAGTCCTGCCGATTTCAGTGCAGCCTTATTAGTGCTCAGCGCGGCGGTGATGAAAGCCGATGGGAAAGTGCTTAAATCTGAAATTGGATATGTGCGCAATTTTTTGGCCAAACAATTCGGTGAGGCCTCTGCCCAGCAACAAATTCTAGCCTTAAGAGATATTCTTGAAAAGGAAATTCCACTTAAAGATGTTTGTGAGCAAATTCGGCATTTCATGGAGCATCCAATGCGATTGCAATTATTGCACTATCTATTTGGAATAGCCAAAGCCGATGGGAAAGTTGAAGAAATAGAAGTTGAAGTTGTTGAACGTATTGCGCGGTATTTGGGAATTAATTCGCGTGATATGGAATCTATTCGTGCCATGTTCTATAATGATCCCGGCAAAGCATACACCATTCTTGAAATTGAACAAGGGGCAAGCGATGAGGAGATCAAGAAAGCATACCGAAAGATGGCCATGAAATACCATCCTGACAAAGTTCGCGAATTAGGAGAACAACATGAGAAAGCGGCCCATGAGAAGTTTATTGAAGTGCAAAAAGCTTATGATACCCTCAAAAAAGAGAAAGGATTTTAATTGAAATAGAATTAAATATTAAAACATTATTTTATGCTTGGCGATATGATGGAAAAACTCCGCAAAATGCAGGAGCAAGTTGAAACAACAAAATTGAAATTATCTAATCAGGAAATTAGTACCGAAAAAGAAGGAATTAAAATAAGAATTAATGGTTTGCGCGAAATACAGGAAATTGAAATTGCCCCTACCCTTTTCGAAGATCATGAAATGCTTCAGGAACTTTTGATTACTGCTGTAAATAGGTCTATTAAAGAAGCAGATGCACTATACGATCGTGAAATGGCAGGTGCGGCGCAAAGCATTATGCCTAATTTACCTGGAATGTAATTAAAATTGCATTGACTAAGCTAGAAATTCGTGAACAATACCTCCAAAAAAGGAATTCCCTTTCGGCAGAAGATCGTTGGGAAATTGAGCAATATGTATTTGATAAAGTTCTGGATATCATTTCCAGAAAATCATGCGGAACAGTACATTGTTATATTGGCAATCCAGAAAAAGATGAATTTCCGACTCTCCAATTAATTGAAAAAATTTGGTTGAGAAACATCCAGGTTTGCGCTCCACGCATGGATAAAGGTCGAAAATTAAACAGTTATTTAATTCATTCTGATTCCAAACTAGAGCTCCATCCTTTTGGTATTTTGGAGCCTCCTCCCCTACATTTTATTGATGCAGCCAACATTGATTTGGTGCTAGTGCCACTCCTCGTTCATGACCATAATCTGCACAGATTAGGCTACGGCGGTGGATATTACGATCGCTACCTTCCCACCTGCTCCAATGCTTATAAATTGGGCATGAGTTATTTTGAGCCTATTGCAGCGATTCCGGATGTTGAAGCTACGGATGTTGCATTGGATGAGGTGGTTTGGAAGGTGTAAATGGAAGGCTGAAAATTTAGGGAAAACTGAAACAACAAGGTTCTAGTACAATACTCTAATACACCTGCTAGCAAATCCTGTTCTACACTAAATCAATGTGCCAAAAACGCAGTAGAATCAAGGCGCGTAATTGAGCGCACAGAACATCAGGATGCTATAGATAAAAACTGCAAAAATGTTCAACAAAAAGAGCATTTATACAAGCGCAGACAAGCCATCATAGAGCACAACTACGGCACCATAAAACGCCAATGGAATTTTCATTTCATCCTCACAAACGAAATACAAACACCGAGCAGCTTCGGATGTAGGTTTCATGTTTATAGCCTATAATCTGAAAAGAATCCTGAATATTATGGCTTGGGAGGAGTTTGGGAAATACATGAAAGCGCTTGCAAGGGACTTAAAACGGGCTGTTTTAAGCATGATATACGCTTTTGAAATTATTACTTCTGGTTTCTTAAGTTTACACCGGAATGTATTATTTTGCAATGGCTTGCGTTAGGGTTCCGGATATTTGAATAAATTAGGGGGAATAGGGTTTTTAGACAGACTGACGTTATGGTGCAAGCTTATAAGAAGGCAAGAACAACACTTAAAAAGTTTGTTATGATCTGGGAAGCAAAAATAGTAAAACATAAAGGAGAAAATCGCATTGCGGTATATTTTGAGAAAAATGCCGAATGGATTGCCAGTATCAAACAAATTGAAGGCGCAAGATGGAGTCAAAGCTTAAAGGCTTGGCATATACCTGATACGGAACAGAACCGAGTTCAGTTTAAAATAAAACCTGTATCTCATTCTTTACCTTCTTCGGAGGGAATAGAACAAATTCAAAAATTTACTCAATGGCTAATTTCCAAAAGGTATAGCTCGAGCACAATTAAAACCTACACTGAAGCGCTGAAATCTTTTCTGGTCTTTTATCGAGCGAAATTCATTTCAGAAATTACAAATGAAGATGTAATAATTTACAATAATGATTTTATCTCAAAGAACAATTTATCAGCATCGTACCAAAACCAAATTGTTAATGCTATTAAGTTGTATTTTAAAACCATTAAGAACACAAGTATTGAAATCGAAAAAATACACCGACCAAAACGTGCTAAAATCTTGCCTAATGTTTTGAGTAAAGAGGAAGTTAAAGTCATATTAGAAGTTCACGCTAACTTGAAACACAAGGTAATGTTATGCTTGATATATAGTTGCGGATTACGTAGTACTGAACTTTTGGCTTTAAAACCACAGCATATTGACTCTAATAGAAACATTGTATTGCTTAAAAATGCTAAAGGTCAGAAAGACCGTATAGTGCCACTGAGCGCAAAAATTTTAGAAATGCTGCGAGAATATTACAAAACCTGTAAGCCAAAAACCTATTTGTTTGAAGGGCAAGTAGAAGGAAAGCCTTATGACGCACGCAGTTTGCAACTAATACTAAAGCAGGCCTTGGTGAAAACCGGAATTACAAAACCAGTAACCCTGCATTGGTTACGCCATAGCTATGCCACACATTTGTTGGAAAGCGGGACTGATTTGCGTTACATTCAAGAATTATTAGGGCACAGTAGTAGCAAAACAACCGAAATTTACACGCACGTAAGTACAAAAAGTATTCAACAAATAAAAAGTCCTTTTGATGATTTATGAGTTTATTTTGATACATTTGGATAAGCGGAAAAAGCGAAACAAACTTTCGCGTATACACCTAAAAATGGGTGGCTTTGCGAAAGTTTGTTTCGGGTATAAGGTAGTTAGCGGCTATAAGTGAAAAAGGAAAAAAGAAAGTCATGTTTTTCATTATGAAAACATCTTTTTATCGACACATCCAGAAAAAATCTGTAGCCGGAATTTTTAAAGCTTAGACTTTTTTGTTGATATGAAACTGTTCGGCCACTGGGTGCAAAGAAAAAAAATTTGAGTTTAAGAAAACGTTTCCTGCGACTCAAATTTTTTGGTGAATTTAAAATATTTTAGGTATCACGACCAGAATGTATTTTCGGCCGTTTTGTTTTTAGAACTTCATGTTATGACCGCTGGGTGTCACGACCACAATGTCTTTTGACCGTTTTGTTTTTAGAACTTCACGTCATGACCGTTGGGTATCACGACCATAGGTTTCTCGTAACTTTTATTACGAATTTTACGTACAAAAAAATGAGTTTGTTTTTTGGCGCATTTAGAGAATTTTATGCGCTGAGAATTTTTTGTGCTTTTTTAGACTGTTTTGTAGTTTGAAATGGGCTTTATCCTCCGAATAAAGGACTTACAGCCGCTAACATCAAATAAGCGCTTTCAGCGCCTATTTCACGGTTAGCGGCAATGGTAACGACCGTGCAACCATCAAACTTTCGGGCGGACAATTGACTGATAGACAAATTTCGGCAAAGCCGTTTGGCTATCGCTTCGCAAAATAAAAAGAGAGGCAAAGCCGACACT
>Ga0209284_10000608_pt1 | contig 58204 bp, 49 predicted proteins | sample FRY03_FD_187211 | JGI IMG/M metagenome (GOLD analysis project Ga0209284, IMG submission 187211) | Freshwater microbial communities from Lake Fryxell liftoff mats and glacier meltwater in Antarctica - FRY-03 (SPAdes) (version 2) | ecosystem: Environmental > Aquatic > Freshwater > Ice > Glacier...
GCTCATTCCTACTCGTCCTCCTACTCCTACTCGTCCTCGATTCTATAGCACGCGCTGACACTCATCCTGACCAAGCCCAAGGTAAGCATGCGGCAACATCGTTCTGGAAGACTAACGGCTTCGGTGAAACGCCATGATCGAGGACGAGTTCGAGCAGGAGGACGAGGACGAATCCAGAATCCAGCACCCGGACCGCCTGAAGGCGGAACTACGAACCCAGAACCCGGACCGCCTGAAGGCGGAACTACGAACCCGGAACCCAGATCACCCCCTCTCAAAGTCTATGTTCGACCCCAATCTTCCCATCGAGAACACCGAGATCGACGCCGTGCAGATGCGCGGCCAGCTCACCGGCCTCAAAGACCTCATCGACGCGGTGCAGTCCGTCACCGCCGTGCAGGTGGACGGGGTGGACACGCTGAACCCTGGCGATGCCGCCAACGTGAGCCTCAGCGTGATCGGCAGCGTGCTGCACTTCAGCTTTGGCATTCCACGCGGTTTTGACGGCCAACCGGGACCGCCCTTTGCCCAAGCGGTGGTGGATGGGGTGACGACACTGAACCCCGGCGACAACGCGACGAGCACGAACAGCAATGGCGTGAGCACGCTGAACAACGGCTACGTTGATCCAGACATGGAAGAGCTACGGCAGAAGATGAATGAGCTGATCAACGTCCTGCGCAGGTGATCAAGGTAGGGCGGTTGGTCCTCCAACCGCCACGAGCGGCCCTGCGGCGTGCGCAAGAGAATACAGCTAGAGCGAAGTCGTTGCGGTCTGCGGGAGACGGCGTTTGCGGGAGCAAGCGCCCTACCGGCCCTGGGTGGGAAACAAGCGTTAACCATCGTCAACGATTGTTTAGCCACCGTAAACTCCGCTTCCGCTACTTCAGCCCCAGCACATCCTGCATGTCATACAACCCTGCCGGTTTGCCGACGAGCCAGCGGGCGGCGCGGACGGAGCCGTTGGCGAAGGTGTCGCGGCTGCTGGCTTTGTGGGTCAGCTCGACGCGTTCGCCGACGTTGGCAAAGACGACGGTGTGATCGCCGACGACATCACCGCCGCGAATGGCGTGAACGCCGATTTCCTTCGGCGTGCGTGCTCCCACGTCGCCGAAACGGCCGTGGCGGCAGTCCTTGTCGTATTCGAGGCCGCGCACATCGGCCAGAATTTCCACCAGCGTGCGGGCGGTGCCACTGGGGGAGTCTTTTTTCATGCGGTGGTGCATTTCGATGACCTCCAGGTCGAACTCGGGGCCGAGCAGCTCGGTGGCCTTGCGGGTGAGCCAGAACAGCGTGTTCACACCGACGCTGTAATTGGAGGCGAAGACGATCGGCAGCGTTTTGGCGGCCGCGCGGATGGCCGCGAGCTGTTCGTTCGTGTGGCCGGTGGTGCCGATGATCATGCTTTTGTTTTGCTTGAGGCATTCGCCGAGCAGTTCATCGCAAAAATGGTGGGAGGTGAAGTCGATGACGGTGTCGCACTTCGCCAGCGCGTCGGGCAGCGTGTCGCCCAGGTCAATGCTGGCAGCGACGGTGACGTGTTGAGTTTCAGCGGCACGAATGATGGCTTGGCCCATGCGGCCTTGGCTGCCGGTGACGAGGATGGAGAGTGCGGACATAAGAGCCGTGGTGATAGCCGGGACGATGCGTTTATGCAAGGGGCGCTACGCTGTGCAGAGGATCATGCAGCAGCATTTCATCGAAGCTGGCGTCCGGCGTGCGTTCGGCGGGTGGCCAGAACTGGCCGCTGCGGATGCGCTGCACGGCGGCGGCGGCACAGCTCACCGCTGCGTCGATGAGTTCATCGTCAAACTGCTCCCATTCGAGGATTTTGGTGTCCTGAATGCCCTTGGGCAGGGCGAAATAGGCCACGCGGGTCACTTGCTGGCCGCGCTGGCGCAGGGCGGCGGCGTACAGCGGCAGTTGCAGGTCCAGCCACATGCCGCGTTTGCCGTCGGGCAGGTCAAAGCACTTCCAGTCATCCTCCTCGCTGTGTTTGCTACGCGCGGTGATGGTTTTGAAGTGCGTCTTGTGCGGTTCGTTGGCTTTGTCGGAGCTTTTGAAATCGACAATGCGGATGCTGCCGTCCGCGTGCTGCTCCACGCGGTCGATGCGGCCGCTCAGTCGCGTTTCGCCGATGAGATAGGGCGTGGCGTCATCCGGCGAGCCGATTTGTAGCTCGGCGGCGATGCACTGCCAGCCCTGCTGCCGGTTTTCGGCCTCGATCTTCGCCGCATGGCGCAACCGCTGTAGGATGCTGTCCAATTGCAGCGTGATCAGCGGGGCGGGGCGCTGGCCGTAAATCTGGCGCACCTGCTCACGAGCGGCGGCTTCCAGGCACTCGGCGATCTTGCCCGCATGCGTGCTGTCGCGCATGGAGCTGTCGAGAAACAAGGCATGGAAGGCGTGATGGATGATCTGACCGAACTCATTCGGTGCCAGCTCACGCTGCTGCACCCCGACCGCGTTCATGCGTTTCGCATGAGCGAGGTAGTAGCGGAAGGGGCATTGCAAATAGGACCGCAAACGCGAAGGCGAGATGGTTTGCAGCTCCTTGGTGATCCAATCCGGCTGCAAGCGCCACGCTAGCGTGCGCGGCGGCTCGGCCTCGGCGGCTTGGTCTTCCTCTTTGGGAAACAGGTGCGCCACCCGCTGTGGTAGTTCCGTGTCATCGCACAAAAAGAGCAGGCGTGATGGCCGCAGGGCATCACCATTCTCACTCCATTGGCCGCAGAGGATCTGGAAGCTGCCCACAGCCGGACGCTGATGAGCGAGTGCGGCGAGGATGAAGGCATCACGCGCGAAACGCGTGGCCTGGCAGGGCAGATGCAGTGCCTCACGCAGGGAGTCAGGCAGAAACGGGTGGCTGATGAAAATGCCGGGCACATGCTCCTCGTTCAGGCCGGTGATGATGAGCTGCGGTGCTTTTTCCCACAGCAATTCGAGCCAGCCTTGCAGCACGAGGTCGATGTCACCACGCGGCTCGGCTAGGCGGCTTTGCGCCAGGCATTCGAGGGAAAGCGTGAAGGCGTCCTCGGCCTTCGGCTTCAAACCAAAGCGTTTCGCCTCGCTGTCGAGTTCCTCGGTGATGCGCAGCCATTCGGCGGCGAGTTCGGTGCGCTCGCGGTGTCCGGGGGCTTCGGGACGGAAAGTTTGCTCGCCGAGCAGCTTTAAAATCAGCGTGCGGGCAGCTTGAGCGGGCGGCAGGCGGCGCAGCGAGTTCAGCAGGTCGAGCGTGTTCGTCACGACGGGCTGCAACGCGGGATAGTCGGCTAGCGGCAGCTCGATGGCATGCGTGAGCGTGACCGGTAGATGGCTGGCGGCGAAATCATCGGCTTCTTTGAGCAAGGTGGACGTGCTGTGTTCCGCCGGGGCTAGGGCGGCACGAAAAGCCGTGATACGCAGCAGTGCGGCGAAGGCACGCCATGAGCCGGAGCCGAGCAGCACGCTGAAACAATCGAGCACATGCCACAACCCCTCGCGCTGCACGGGAATGCCGCCGGGTTCAAAGCTGCGCGCGTCTTCGAGCGTGAGTTTTTCCAGCAGTAGGCCACCGACTTCGGCATCACAGACGCCCAAGGCGGTGAGTCCGCCTGGAACGAGTTCACGCATGAGATCGAGCGCTTTTGCCGCTTGCGCGGAAGGATCACGCGTGACGTGAATCTGCGCGTCTGCAACCGGCAGGCTCAGTGCCGCGTCCTCGCCCCAGCAGGCGGGCAGGGGACGGCCGCAGCGGTCAAAGGTGTGCGCCTGCTCTGCCGGCGCATGCACGGCGATGACCACCCGCAGGCCGCGTTCGGCACAAGCGGTGAGCCAATCATCCAGCAGCGGCGGCAAATCGGGTGAGGCGAGTACGACGACGCGGCGCACGCCCTCCGGTAGCACGGGGGCGCGGGCATGGCGGCATTTAAGCGCCTGCGCGTCGGCGAATTTCGCTTTGGCGAGTTCGGCGAAGTACGCGCGCTCGATTTGCGCCAGATCTTGCCAGCGTGGCGCGTCACGCTGCGCCGCAGGCAGTGCGGCGGTGTCGGCAAAGGTGTAACCGCCGCTGCCGAGCAGCATCTTCAAATCAGCGAGCATGCGCGCGGTTTCCGCCTGCCAGGACCAGCCGCGTTCGGCGGGCAGCTTGGGAAATAGCGCGGTGAGTGAATCGAGTTCGACCCGTTCCAGCGCCCGCTGCCAGGCCATCTGGGATTGCAGCGTCGTGGCGGCTTCAAAGCGGCGGCTCTGTGGCAGCAGCGCCTGCTCCGGCAGCCAGAGATGCGGCACGACGGCGGCGGTGCCGCAAGTGTGGGTGATTTGCGCTAACGCCTCACGCAGTCGGCGGCCAGCTTCGCCATTGGGTACGAGGATCAACGTGTCGCTAAGGTCCAGCGCATGGGCTTGATCCCAGCCTTCGCCTAAAAACGCGACGGCTTGATCGAGCACGGGCGCATCCCAGCCCCAGAATAGGCGTTGGATCGGGATGCTCATGCGTTGGCGAGCTGTTGCAGGATGTCGGCCACGACCTGCTCGGGCGTTTGATCAATGGAGACGCGAATGAGGTCCGGTGACGGCTCCAAGGAGGCGAACTGGCTGTCGAGCAGGCTGGGCGGCATGAAATGGCCCTTCCGTGCGGCTAGACGGCTGCCGATGAGTTCGCGCGAGCCGTCGAGCAGGACGAAGCGCGTGATCGGCTCCGCATCATGCGCGCGCAGCTTGTCGCGGTAGATCGGTTTCAGCGCGGAGCAGGCGAGGACGTAGTTCGGCGTGAGGTGGCGCATGTCTTCGATGCGCTGGCGTAGGATCGCATACCAGGGCCAGCGGTCGTCGTCATTGAGCGGCGTGCCGGTGGACATCTTGGCCTTGTTCGCGGGCGGGTGGAAGTCATCGCCGTCCTCGAAGACGCCGTCGAGTTGTTCGGCTAGCAGGCTGCCGATGCGCGACTTGCCGCAGCCGGAGACGCCCATGACGATGATGGTTTTCAGATCGGGGTTGAGCATGATGAAAGGTGGGTTTTGTGCAGCTTGACCGTCACGCATGCAAGGTCGAGGATGAAAATCGAAGCCATGAAATTTTCGACCCTGACCGCTCTCCTCGTGTTTGGCGCAGCTATTGCCGCCGCTGAAGATAAGCCCGCAAAACCCGCCGCCGCGCCGATGGCACCGCAGGAGGTCGTGCTGTTCAATGGCAAGTCGCTGGATGACTGGGAAAGCGTGGACGTGGGTGGCAGCGGCATCGTGGAGCTGGAAGGCGGCGTGATGATCATCAATCAGGGGGAGAATGTGAGCGGCGTTGTTTACAAGAAAGCTGCCGCGCTGCCAACGACCAACTATGAGATCACGCTGGAGGCGAAGCGCCTGCAGGGGGTGGACTTCTTCATCGGCCTCACGTTTCCGGTGGGAGACTTGGAGCACTGCGCCACGCTGATCGGCGGCGGCTGGGGCGGCAGTGTGACGGGCATCTCATCCATCGACGGCTTTGACGCCGCCGACAACAACACCAGCAGCTACCAGCGTTACAAGGATGACGAATGGTACGCCATCAAGCTGCGAGTGACGCCCGAAAACATCAGTGTGTGGCTGGGTGACAAGCAGATCATTGACGAGGACATCGCGGGCAAAAAAATCAGCGTGCGTCCCGGTCCGATGGAAAGCTACCTGCCGCTCTCGTTGACCACTTTCAACACCACCGCCGCGATCCGTAATATGAAGCTCACGCCGATCGCGGCGAAGAAGTGAGCCTGCCCGTTTTCCCGTTTCGTCTGCTGGCAGTGTCGGCGTGTATTGCGCTGGCCTCATGCAGCAGCGCCGTGCGTCATGGCAAGGTCTCGCGTGAGGATAAGCTCTTGTCTGAACGGGAAAATCGCCGCTTGGCAGGCGTGCTGACAGAAATGGCCGCAGGCTGGGACGGTATGCAGCGCGGCAGGATCAACGAACGCCGTGCGGCGCAGGACCGCTATGACCGGGCGCTGGCGGATTTTCTGCGGCAATGGGATGGCAGTCAGCATCCGCGTTACTGGCGGAGCGGCACGGTTTTTGCCGGGAGGCAGCAGGCGTTCAACATCGAGTTTCATGTAGAGGGCAATGATCGCGTCGAGATCTCACCCACACGGCTCGATCAAGTCATCCTGCCGGCAAAAGTGAAGCCGCGCGAGTCAGACACGCTCGCACAGCGGCCAGGTGTGGGCATTCCCGTCGTTGGACACATCCGTCGTACGGATGAGTCCAGATGCACTGATCCATTTTTGCCGCCAAACGGGGGCAATCTCACGCTCACTGCCGTGCTGGAGATGGACGCGCCCGTCGTCGGCCAGCCGCGCCATTGCCGCCTGCACCTGCATAATGCCCTGAATGTCGAGGCTGTGAAGGTCAATGGCGACGAGCGCCAGTTGGCCGCAGATTTTACCGCGTCCAAGCAGCTCTCGCTGGCTAAGCATTCACTGCGTGCGTTTGCCTGGCTAGGTCTGCTGTTTCCTGAGCGCACGCTGAAGGACTGCCAGCTCTACAGCATGGATGGGTATGATCCCAAGCGCATCCCCGTCGTGTTTGTGCATGGCCTGCTGTCCGATCCGCATATCTGGCTGAACACGGTCAATGCCATCAGCGCTGATCCCAAGCTGCGCATGGCTTACCAGCCCTGGTACTTCCTCTATCCCACCGCCATGGGCATTCCGCAGTCTGCGGAAATGCTGCGCGAGTCGCTGCGCCAGGCGCGGGACCACTTTGACCCCGAGCATGATGATCCGGGCATGCGGCAGATGGTGCTAGTGGGCCACAGTATGGGTGGTCTGCTCAGCCGCATGCAGGTCATTGATCCAGGTGATCAATTATGGAACGCGCTGCTGAGTAAGCCATTGCCGGAGTTGGATGTCTCCGCGTCCGCCAGACAGCGGCTGGAGAAAAATCTCATGTTTAAACCGCAGCCGGAGATTCAACGGCTGGTGTTCATCGCCACGCCGCATCGGGGCAGCAGCATCGCCAGCAAAAACATCGTACGGCGTCTCGCTTCGCTGATCCGCCTGCCGGTTGATTCGCTGCTCATGTCGCAGCAATTCCTAGTCGGCAACACCGACGCGCTGTCGCCGCAGATTCGCGATTGGGGCGTGTTTGGCCTCCTCAGCATCGGCATGCTGTCTGACAAGCAACCGTACTACCAGGGATTGAACGCCGTGCCGATTCCGGTGCAGCATCACTCCATCATTGGCGATCTCGGCAAAAACAATTCACCCGCCAGCAGCGACGGCGTGGTGGTTTACCAAAGTTCACATCTCGACAGCGCCGAGTCTGAAAAAATCGTGCCCTACTGGCATGGCTGCGTGGAGCGCCCCGAGGTCGTGCAGGAGATCATGCGCGTGCTGCGCGAGCATTTACGTGAGAAGGGAATCTCTGTTTCGCCGCGTAATTAAGGCACGCCGCATGAACTTCCACTCCACGTTTCTTTCTATACTGCTTTCCTGTGTTGTCATCGCCCAAGCTGCCGATGACCTGCCATTCACCCAGGTTCCCGCCGAATTTGCCGGGCGGTTTTGGCCGGGAAAATCTCCGCTCGTTTTCAATGATGGCAGTGCGGTGAAAAGTGCCGCCGACTGGCCAAAGCGCCGCGCGGAAATTCTGGCTGATTGGCAGCGGATCATGGGCGCATGGCCGGCGGTTATCGAAAAGCCGAAGATTGAGGTGCTGGCGACCACGCCGCGTGAAGAAGGCATCACCCAACGGAAGATACGCATTGAGATCGCCCCTGGCCAGACTTGTGACGGCTACCTGCTGCTGCCTGCGGCGAAGACGCCGCGTCCTGCCGTTTTCGTGCCGTACTATGATCCTGAAACCAGCGCCGGATTGAGCGCGAAGCCGCTGCGTGACTTCGCGTGGCAGCTCGCACGGCGTGGTTTCGTCACGCTGTGCATCGGTTCGCCTGGTGGTGATGCGCGACTGCCGGTGTTGAGTGCGGGCGCACAGTGCCAGCCGCTGTCTTACCTCGGTTACATCAGCGCGAACATGTGGCAGGCGCTGGCGGCGTTGCCGGAGGTCGATGCGAAGCGCATCGGCATCGTCGGGCACTCGTACGGCGGGAAGTGGTCGCTGTTTGGCTCCTGCTTGTGGGAAAAGTATGCCTGCGCGGCGTGGAGTGATCCTGGCATCGTGTTCGATGAAACGCGTGGGAGCATCAACTACCAAGAGCCCTGGTATCTTGGTCTCGATCCCGCCATCACCCGCAAACCTGGCCTCGTGAGCGCCGACAATCCGCGCACCGGCGCTTATAAAGCCCTGATCGAGCAAGGGCACGATTTGCAGGAACTCCACACCCTGATGGCCCCGCGTCCCTTCCTCGTCTCCGGCGGTGCCGAAGACCCACCGAAACGCTGGCTCGCGCTCAACCACGCCATCGCCGTGAATCAACTGCTCGGTCACACGGGCCGGGTGGCGATGACCAACCGCGAGAAGCATGATCCCAATGAGGAGTCGAACGAGCAGATTTACCGCTTCTTTGAATTCTGGCTCAAGCCTTGATCGTCGCCGTCTTCACCGCCACACTTGCGCATGAAAATAGTTCGTGACCTACTCGTGCTCGGTTCGGGCATCCTCTCGGCTTTGTACCTGCTGAACCTCGGCTTTGGCTTTGTTGAGTTCATTCCTGACAATGTGCCGATTTTTGGCAATCTGGACGAGGCGGCGGCCACGGCGCTGCTGATCAACTGCCTGGCCTACTTCGGGCTGAATGTGGGTCATTTGTTCCGACGCAAAGAAGAGGGCAAGCCGGAGCCGAAGACGCATGACATTGATGTCGGCAAGTGAGGCGGCTACCTGCTGAACTCTGTCTCGTGCCACCCAGATGGTGGCGGTGCCTCACTTCACGGCCTGGGGCTTGAAGACGGAGACGCCGAAGTTTTGCAGCAGCGCGGTGCGGGCGATGTAGAAGATGTCGGGGTCGCCTTTGATCTGGCCGAAGTAGAAGGCGGTCTCGGCGTTGGGCTGGGTAGGAGAGAAGGATATTTCTACCTCACGCACGGGACCGTCGGTGCGGCCGGGCTCGCCGAGAACGACCTGGACGGTCAGGAAGGGCGTCTTGAGAGCCTCAATGGCATCGCTGCGGTCGGCGGACCAATCCTGCACGGTGAAGCGGGCGAGATTGCTGGCGAGCTGGTCGGCCTTCACGCGGTCGATGTCCTCGGTGACATCACGGCCACCACGCGTGGCCTGCCACTGGGCGGTGACGGGATTGTAGTTGAGAATGGTTGCAGCGAGGGCACCGGACGAGATGGTGATGCGGCGCAGGGCGAAAGTGGTGAAGCGCAGGGCTCCGAGGCCTTTCCATTTGATGCCGTCGGTGGGCAGGGAAGGGAGCAGGGAGGTGTCGATGCGGTAGATGAAGGGCTCGTTGTCGTATTTGGCGAAGAACTGGGTGCTTTCCGCATTGTGCCCGAACATGAGTTTCACCGGTTTTTCCCGCGCGGGGGTCCAGGTGACGGTCTGGAAGGGATCGTCGAGGCCGAAGGGGGTGAGATCGGCAGCGGAGTCGGCGGCGAATTGGAGGATCTCGTGAGTGTTGAGGGCGTTGAGACAACGGGCGACGCGCTCGCCGTTGGCGGGGTCCCACTGCCCATGGCGCTGGAGGTACCAGGAGTTGCCTTCGTTACGGAGGTTGACCTCGGGATGGGTCTTGCTGGTGATGGTGATGAATTGCAGCCGTTCGCCATCAACCTGAGCGAGCAGATGGTCGCGCAGTGCGGTCGGACTGACCCACAGGCCGAGGAGGTTTTTGGCGGCGACGGTGAAGGCGGACTTGCGCCAGGCCGTGGTGGCTGTGGTGGTGGCCTGTTTGGCGTCAGCGGGCTTCTTGACGGTGAACTCGTAGGACTTGTTGCGCGGCTTGGAGTCGATGGTGATTTTTATTTCATCGGCCTGCTTGGCCTGTTCCTCGCCTTTGGGTGGGCTGCCGTTGGTGGTGGCGGCAAGATCACGGGCCTCGGTGATCTCGATGTTGAGGATGGAGGAGAGCAGCTCGGTGATGCGCTCCTTGCTGCCACGGGTCTTGAGCGGTTTGGCGAGGGACCAAGGGCTGTGCTCATTGTCACGGGTGAGGACGATCTGGCCAGTGGGCTGCGTCAGGGTGATGCTGGTGATGACTTCGGCGGGCAGGCGCAGCAGCTTGGGATCGCGCCAGGAGGCGGCAGGAATCTGGAGGACGGCGGGAGCCTCGCTTTTGGCGAGATACCAGGCGGTGCCGCCGTCCTGGGAGTTGGGAATGCCAATGTAAACGCTGTTTTCGATGACGGCGGGGGCACCAAACCAGCATTCATTCACCACGGCATCATCGACGAGCAGGCGCACCTTATAGCGCGGTTGGTCGAGGCCGGTTTTCTGCCATTCACCGGCGTCAAATTCCTCGCGGTGGATGCGTTCGATCCATTCGACCCCATGGAGGGTGAGGATGAGGGCGGCAATTTTCTGTGGATCGGCCAAGTCATTGAACGGGGCCTTGATCTGCCAAACGGTGTCGTCACGCACGAAGGTGAGCGGGGTGTTTTCAGCGGTGAGCACCTCAATGCGGGTGACCTTCTCCTTCTCGAAGCGGGCGGGACCGCGTTTGATCTCCCGCAGCTCCTGGGCGGAGGGAAAGTAGCGCTCAATGCCGAGAATGACCGCGCTTAAGGCGGCGACCAGCAGGAACAGGAGGAGGGTGGTGCGTGCGCTCATGCGGTTAAAATCATGCGGCCCGGCGGGCGGCCCAGATCATGAAACCAAAACCCAGGACGATGCCCGGCATGGTGATGGAGGTGATCCAAAAAATCAGCTCGTGCTGCCTGCTGGTGAGCTGGATGCGGTAGGAACGCTTGGCCTTGGGGGTGATGCCGATGTTGCTCTCGCGGTTCATCAACCAGTTCAGCGTGGCGGCGACGAAATCGTGGTTTACTGCGAGCATGGTTTGCTTGTCGAGCAGGGTGGAATTTCCCACCACGACCATGCGCGAGCTATCGGCACGTTCGCTCGCGTCGATTACGGCACCGCGTTCGACGCTAGCGGCCAGATAAATCGGCGGTACGGTGTCCTCCTCATCGACGACGGGCAACTCCTCGATGAAATGCTTTTCCCCCCAGAAGCGCGGTGAGGCGCGGATGAGGGCTTCGACATTGATGGACTGCTCTTTGAACATGAGATCCGTATCGCGTAGGTCGAGGGATTCTGACTGGCCGACAAAGGTCATGACGGACGAGGCGAGGTGGCGGATAAAGGGCACTTCGTTGCCGAACTCGGCGGTCACGGTGAATTCCTTTTTCGCGCCGGTGCTGGTGCTTTGCGCGACGAGCACACGGTCGCCACGTGGCCGGATACCGTAGAGATTGAGGAAGGCGTTGAGGCGCGTGGTTTCACCGCCGGGATCAAGCATGACGAAGATGCCGGCCCGTTTGGTCTTCCAATAATCGTCCAGCATGGCGATCTCACGCTCTGAGAGATCATACCGCGCGCCGAGGATGAGAAGGCCGTCGGCGTCTGCCGGGATGCGGCTGATCTCGGCGAGGTTCACCTGGATGACATCAAAGTTCTGCTGCTTGCCGAGTTCGATGGTGGCGGCGTAGGCATCGCTCAGGGCGGCATCGGAGCGGCTGCCCTTGCCGACGACATAGTAGAAACGGCGGACGGAGCCCTCGACGACGGAGAGCAGCGCGGAGCTGATGGCGTCCTCGCCGCGAAACTCGATGATCTGGCGGTTGGTGGTGGTGCCGGCTTCGCGAACGACGAGTTCTTCCTCGGTGATGAAGCGTTTGTTCACGCCGCAGCGTACGAGCACGCCGTTTTGTGCCAGTGATAGCCCGGTGTCGGCCTTGAGCTGTTCGGCGCGCTCGATGTCGCGCACCGGGTCGATGGACTTCACCTTGACGCGTTGCTTGCCATGCAGGCGGTATTCTTCCAGCAGGGACTGCACCTCGCCATAGACCTTCGAGTCACGGCCAAAGACGATGTAAATCTGCACATCGCGGGAGAGGCTGTTGAGATGGCTCAGCGTGGCCTGGCTCAGGGTATAATCCTGGCTGGGACTGAGATCCCAGCGCCAGTAGTGGTAGTAGTTGAGGCGATTGACGCCGAAAAAAATGGCCAGCGCCAGGATGACCTGTAGGGCCACATTGAGGCCGATGCCATAGCGTTTCGGCATATCGTGCGGCTGCTCCGGGGCGGCGGCGGGCGTGGGGGGCTGGGCGGAATCCGGCATGGTGGTGGATCAGTCGGCGCTCACGGCCGCCAGCGGCGGAACTCGACGACGTGATGCGTGAAGGTGAGGAACAGCAGCGACATGCTGAGGTAATAGATGAGCGCACGGCTGTCGATCAGCCCGGCGGTGAAAATGCGGATGTGCTCCGTCGCGGCGAAGTAGTTCACGATGTCCACGATGGTGTCGGAGATCCGGCTGCCCACGACCATGATGAAGACGCCCATCAGGAAGTGCATCAGGCTCATGGTGAACGACAGGATCGCCGCGACGATTTGATTCGAGGTCAATGACGAGGCGAAGCAGCCGATCGCGAGGTTGAACATGCCCATCACCACGAGAATGAGATACGCGCCCTGCATCGCGCCCGAAGGCAGTTCCACCTCGCCGGCGGTGATCCAGTGGGCGAATTTGAAATTGATCAGGCTCGGTAGCCACAGCACGCAGTACACGATGACGGAGGCGAGGTACTTCGCGGCCACCACCTGCCAGGCGCGCACCGGCGCGGTGAACAGCGTCTCCAGCGTGCCCATTTTCTTTTCCTCGGCAAAGAGGCGCATGGTCAGTAGCGGAAAGATGAAAAAGTAGGACAGCCAGAACCACATGGCGTGGAAGGTCCAGCTCACGATGGAGCCTTCGCTGGGCGCGCTTTCCAGCACTGACAGGGCGGCGCGGAAGGCGAAGCCATTGAGCACCATCACCAGCGCCAGCACCACATAGGCGACGGGCGAGACGAAGAAGGCGTGCAGCTCCTTTTTGAGCAGAATCCAGAAAATCCTCATAGGACGTGGGTGGGAATGTCGGTGGGTAGGCCCGCGTTCATGGAAAGTTCGACAAAGACATCCTCCAGCGTGGGGAGCTGGCGGTGCATCTCGCGGATGCGCCATTTTTGTTTCATCGCCAGCTCCAGCACCGCGTCGCGGACATCGTGATCTGGCTCGACGCGCAGCGTGAATTTGCGCCAGGGCTGCTGGGGCTTGGCTTCCTCTTCCACCGCTTTGCGCACGCCGGGGAGGGCGGTGAGCTGTTCGGCCAGCTTGCCGGTGCCTTCGACCTCAAGATGCAGCAGGGTGGTGGAGCGTAGTTGCCGCGTCAGGTTCTGCGGCGTGTCATTGGCGCGGATGCGGCCTTGGTGCAGCATCACCACGCGGTCGCAGGATTGCTCCACCTCATGCAGGATGTGCGTGGAGAGCAGCACCGTGTGCTTGGACTTCAGTCCGCGCAGCAGATCACGCACATGGCGGATCTGGACGGGGTCGAGGCCGTTCGTCGGCTCGTCGAGAATCAGCAGTTTCGGCTGATGCACTAGCGCATCCGCCAGGGCCACGCGTTGGCGGTAGCCCTTCGAGAGATTGCCGATCAAACGGCGGCGCATGTCGCTGACGCCGGTCAGCTCCATCACCTCGCCCACGCGGCGGCGCATGGCATGGCCGGAGAGTCCCTTTAGCTCGGCACGGAAGCGCAGATACTCCTTCACCTTCATGTCCGTGTAGAGCGGGGCCATTTCCGGCATGTAGCCCACCGATTGCCGCACCTGGATGGACTGATGAAAGACGTCAAAACCCGCCACGCTGGCCCGACCGGAGGTGGCCGGCATGTACCCGCTGAGAATCCGCATCGTGGTGGATTTTCCAGCCCCGTTTGGCCCCAGAAACCCCACAATCTCCCCCGGCTCCACCTGGAAGGAGATGTTGTTCACCGCAGTGCGTCCGGCATACTGCTTGGTGAGGTTCTGTACGTCGATCATGGGCGATTGGGAGGAGAGGGAAATGAGCAGAAGTCGAAGTGTAAGTCTATGCCCGCCTCCCTGACAATCCGCAATCACCCATTCGCAAAAAAGAGAGGGCAAGCCAGGTCGTGGTCTCCATCATCCGGTCTTTGCCTTGACGCAGGCTCATGCCTTGTGCTTCATGCCGCATGACCACTCCCACCTGCCGCTGGGGCATCCTCGGTGCCGCTTTCATCGCTCGCAAAAACTGGCAGGCGATTCGTGATGCCGGGAATGCCACCCTCGTTGCCGTGGCCAGTCGTGATGTCGCCCGCGCCGCCGCCTTCATCGCCGAATGCCAGGCCAGCGCGCCGTATGAGACCGTGCCGGAGGCGATGGGCAGCTACGAGGCCCTGTTGGCACGACCGGACATCGACGCGGTTTATATCCCGCTGCCCACCGGTTTGCGCAAAGAGTGGGTGATCCGTGCCGCGCAGGCCGGTAAGCATGTGTTGGTGGAAAAACCGGTCGGCTGCACCGCCGCCGAGGTGGAGGAAATCATTGCCGCATGCGCTCAACACGGCGTGCAGTTCATGGACGGCGTCATGTTTATGCATGGCCGAAGGCTGCGGCGCATGCGCGAGGCATTAGATCAAAAAGTGGGGCAGATCCGCCACATCGCCACGCAGTTCAGCTTCATGGGCGATGACGAGTTCCAGCGCAGCAACATCCGCGCCCATGGCGCGCTCGAGCCGCTCGGTTGCCTGGGCGATCTCGGCTGGTACTGCCTGCGTTTTACCCTCTGGGCCATGAAGTACGCCACGCCCGTCCACGTCACCGGCCGTATCCATGCCGAAACGCAGCAGGTGCCCGATGCCCCGCCCGTGCCGCTGGAGTTCTCCGGCGCCCTGGCCTTTGAAGACGGTGCTTCAGCATCCTTTTACTGCTCCTTCACTGCGGCGAACGCCCAGTGGGCCATGATCAGCGGTGACCAGGCCCTGCTGCACGTCGCTGACTTTGTGCTGCCGTTTTCCGGCGACCAAACCCAGTTCAGCCTCAACTGTTCTGCTTTCGTCATCGACGCCTGCCGTGCGGACATGCACGCAGGCCGTTACGTCGAAACCCTCGACGAGCCCAGCAACAACGCCCCCGGCTCCCAGGAGTCCGGCCTGTTCCAGACCTTCTCCGAGCTCGTGTTGTCAGGAAAAATCGACCCGCAGTGGTCGCAAATCACTCTGCAAACCCAGCGCGTGCTGGATGCCTGCCTGCTCTCCGCCGCCCAAGGCTCTAAAACCGTGCCAATCGACACCACCACCGCCAAGATCATCGGCGAGCGGGCCTTGGCAGTCTGATTACAAACCGGCGGCAAGCGCGGCCTCACGCGCCCGCAAAGCAGCCATCTGCTCCCGCAAATTGCCCACATTCGGCACCGCCACCCGGTGGACGATCTCGGCCACGAGGTTTTCGAGTTCTGCGGCCACGCGCAGACCATCCGCACGGCTGGCGCTGCTTAGGCGATGAAAAAACTACCGATTCTGGCAGAACCAACCCGCCAGGAGCGCTGCAATATGACGGTCGGAGTTCGCGGTTTCGCCGTGTTGGCGAACTTCCCGCCAATGCGTGGCCTGCTTTGCCATAACACGCTGCCGCAACCTCACCGCCAGCGGATCTGGCCCTGCCATGGATTGGGTGATCAAACGTTTCATGGCCTGATACTCGCCAGCGACCGCCTGTTCACGCAGGCTTGGGCTGAGTACATGCGGTGGACCGAAACACGACCTCAAGCTGCACCCCCCCCCGATTTCCAAGGTTTGCAGATGACCTGCTCGCTCTACGGCACTCCAACAGGACGGCATCTCTCCTTACGGCCGTACTTCCGCAATGTATTCCCGCACCGCCCGGAGCGTTTCACCCGCGACATCGGCACGCGCTTTGGCAAAGGGCGGGCGGAACCAGGGGAAGCTGCCGAGCAGGTCGGGGGTGACGAGCACTTGGCCGTCGGTGTTTGAACCGGCGCCGATGCCAATGGTGCTGGCTTTGACGAGGGCGGTGATCTGCGTGGCGACTTCAGGAACGATGCTTTCGAGCACGATGGCGATGGCTCCGGCGTCATCCAGGGCGCGCGCGTCGGCGATGAGATGGTCGATGGACTCGGCGGTCTTGCCTTTCTTCTTGTAGCCGCCCTCCTCCTTCACGCTCTGCGGCAGCATGCCGATGTGGCCGACGAAGGGGATGCCAGCGTCGATGATGGCGCGGACTTGCGGGAGCATGCTGACGCCACCTTCAAGTTTTACCGCCGTTGCACCGCAGTCCATGAGGTGTTGTGCATTCTTCACTGCCTCTTCAGGCGTGCGGTAGCTGGCGAAGGGGAGATCGGCGATGACGGGTGTGCGTTTGACGCCACGACAGACGGCGGCGGTGTGGTGCAGCATCATGGCCATGGTCACGCCGGTGGTGTCGGGCAGGCCGAGCACGACCATGCCGAGCGAGTCGCCGACGAGGATCAAATCAATGCCGGCGTCATCGAGCATGCGGGCAGTGGGGTAGTCATACGCGGTGAGCACGGCCAGCTTCGGGCCGTGAGTTTTGCGCTGCGGGAGTTCGGCGAGGTGGGTCAGCATGCGGATGGATGTTGTGTGTTCATCGGGTTGAATTCAAGTCGGCGGGCATGGACCACTGGCAATAAATGTGCTGTTGGAGAAGTTCTCCCTTGCGCCTTGCAGCCTCAACCGTTGAAATAGCCGTTCTTATTTGGATTTAAATGCCTCCTGCCATGACCACTTCCTCATTCACCCTTGTCTCTCGCCATCGCGGCCTTGTTTTTTGCCTGCTGGCGCTCGCTCTGATCTTTGTGGCCTCGCCTGATCTACTGGCGCAGGCGACGGATGCGGCGGCGGAAGGTGGGGAAATCGCGCCGAAGTCCTGGTGGCAAAAATGGGTGGCTGACGGCGGCATTTTCATGGCTCCGCTGGCTCTCTGCTCGGTGCTGGCGGTCACCTTCTCCGTCCTATGCCTGATGACCTTGTCCAAGGCGAAGTTCATTCCCAAAGTGCTCAGGATGCAGCTCGCGGACCTGATGCACCAGTGCCGCGTGCGCAGCGCCATCGAGACCGCCGCCCAAAGCCCCACCTTCCTGGGCCGCATGATGACCGTCTCGCTGCCGCACTTCGACGCCACCAAGGCGGACACGCTGGGCCGCGACGAGGTGGAGAACGCGATGGCGGACTTCGCCACCAGTGAAATCCGCCCGTATCAAAAATGGGTGACGTATTTCTCCGTGCTGGCGCAGATCGCACCGATGCTCGGTCTGTTCGGCACGGTGGTCGGCATGGTGGGCGCGTTCGAAACGCTGGCCGTCACGGGTGGTGCCGAGCCGTCCAAGTTGGCCGGTGACATCTCGGTGGCGTTGCTGACGACCTTTGCCGGTCTGTTCGTGGCGATTCCCAGCCTGGCCCTGTTCTACATCTTCAAAAATCGTCTCAATGACCTCGTGGCTGAAACCATCGCCGCTGGTACGGAACTGGTGGACGCCTGTGTGAACTCCGCGCATGGCGAGACGAAGGCGGCGAAAATCCCCGAAGGCATTTCTCTCTGATCCTGCGGCACCTCTGGCGAGTCCCACGCGATGAAAAAAAAGCTGAACAAGATCCAGGGCATTGCAGATGACTGCAAGATGGACTCGTCGTCCATGATCGACATGGTGTTCCAGCTCATCCTGTTCTTCATGGTCAGCTCGCGCATGCTGACGAACCAGATCGACCCCCGCGTCGAGCTGCCGGTAGCGTCGAACGCCCGCCCGCCGGAGCAGGCTGCCGGGCGCATCGTCCTCCACGTCTATGATGACGGTTCATTTGGCAAGGACAACAAGGAGCCGCTGCCGGACATGGCGGCCGTGACGGAGTATGTGACGCAGCGCAAGGAGGGCATCGAAACGGGGGTGACGCCCAAAGTCCTGCTGCGCGGTGACAAACGCAGCATCATGAAGTTTTCCAAACAGGCGGTGAAAGCCTCCGGTGACGCCGGGGTGAGCACCATCATCTTCAGTGCCTTCCCATCGGCCAAAAAAGGCTAGCAGCCCCCATTTCGCACCCGCATGGCCAACAAGAAACGCTTCGAAACCGAACAGATTGAGGATCCAGGCTTGGACATCTCCTCGCTGATCGACGTGAGCTTCCTGCTGCTGATCTACTTCCTCGTCACTTCGACGCTGGAGCCGCGTGAGTCTGACCTCAGCATGGAGATGCCCACGGACAGCGGCAAGGCCAGCAGCATCCAGATTGACCCGCTCAAAATCCGCCTCACCGCCGAAGGGCAGATCACCATCGCCGATCAGGTCATGGCGGATGACGGCCAGATGGAGTCTGAACTGGACCGCTATAGGCAGCTCACGGACGCCACCAACAAAAAGCCGCTGGTGATCGTCAGCTCCGATGACGATGCCAAGCAGCAGCGCTTCATTGATCTCATGAACGCACTCGCCCGCGTCGGTATCACCACCATCACACTCTCTGGATTCGAGAAAGGGAAGTAGCCATGATGTTCGCAGTTCGCAGTTCTCTGTTTGCAGTGTTGGCCCTCGCTGGCCTGCTGTGCTCTCCCTTGCAGGCTCAGGATGAAGACATCAACATCCAGACCTTGTTCGAGAAAGCTGGCAGCCTCATGGAAGAGGGGAATTGGGAGGGGGCGTTGGTGCCGCTGGAGCGTATCATGAAGGAATACGGCCCCAGCGGCTACACGGACTTCGGCCCGGCCTTTGGCGTGATGCATTATCGCTACGGCTTCTGTTTAAAAAACCTCAAGCGCCTGGAGGATGCGCTGAAAGCCTATGAGGCATGCTATACGCAGGGAAAAAACGCCAAGGACACGCCGAAGGATAAGCTGAACCCAGTGTGGGAGCTGTCGCTGCTCGAAATGGGCATCATCAAGCAGGCGCTGGGACAATATACGGAGGCGATCAAGGATTATGAGGCATTCGCCCGCCAGCCCGCGCCGGCCGGCACCTATGATGACGCTGCTTTTCGGGTGCAGGTGGCTTCCTGCTACTCCAAGGCGGGCATGCCGGACAAGGCCAAGGTACTGCTCGATCAATTGATCAGTGGGGCGGGCGGGCTGTCGCCAAAAGCGGACGGTGTTTTCCGCGCTTTCCTGTCGTTGCTGGATAGTTGGACGGCCAAGGAGGCCAGCCATGCCGAAACACAGAAGGAAGCGCATGCCTTCATCGATGCGAACGGTGGTAAGCTCAAACTCACGCCTTTCGACATGTCGCGGTTTGATTTCAACGCGCGCCTGCTCGGCTTGGCCCGCGCAGCCTCAGAGAATGACCAGCAGACCCTCGCCATCCGCCTGCTCAGCCTCATGTCCAGCAGCAGCAACATTTTGTACGATCTGCAGGGCCGTGCGCTGCGCTACCAGGGTCGCGTGCCCGAATTGCTGAAGAAGGAGATCGAAAAATACACCGCGCTGATTCAGGACGATGATAGCATTGACTGGATCGCGCTGCTCACGTTGGCGGGCTGCTACGAGCGGCTGGGGAATTTTCCCGCCGGTTACGCCATCTACACGCACGGCGTCACCGCCGCGCCGAAAAGCACGCACCGGCCGATGATGCTGTTTGGGGCCATGCGCACCGCGCTGGCCACCGGACAGCAGGAGCTGTCAAAGGCGCTCGGCGAGCAGTTCCGCAAGGAGTTCCCGCAGCACGAATACGCGGGCAATGTGAGCACGCTGCTGCTGGAGAACGTGTTTTTTTCCAAGCAGTATGAGCAGGCGCTGGAACTGGCCGAAAACATTCGCAAACCGCTGCCTCCCGACTCCAAGGATCGTGATTTGACCGATTTCGTGGCTGGCGCGTCGTTGTTCAACCTGGGCCGCACAGACGAAGCGCAGAAGGAACTGGCCTCGCACGCGGAGCGCTTCCCACAGAGCAAGTTCAAGGAGGCGTCACGTTATTTTGAAGCCTCCAGTCTCGTGCGCATGAAGAAATGGGCCGAAGCCGGGCCGAAACTCGATGCTTTTGACAAGGACTTCCCGGAATCCGAGTACATCGGCTTCGCGCTGCTGGACCGCGCCACCACGCACTTCCAGCTCGGCGAATACAAGCAGTGCCTGGAGGTCGTGACTGATCTGGAAAAACGCCGGCCCGATCTGCCGGATTTGGATCGTGCGCTGGCGATGCGCGGTGACTCACACCTGATGCTGAACGCCAATGAGGAGGCGGAAACCGCTTATTTGAAGGCGCGTGACCTCGGCGAGGCCGCCGAGGGAGAATCGCACAAGGCCATCGTCGGACGCGTGCTGGTGCAGCTCGTGCGTGTGGCGAATGCGCTGAAGAAGCCGAAGGATGTCATCAGCTACTACGACGAGTATGTGGCGAAGTACATCGGCGGCTTTTACGACGCCGAAGTCATCGTGGGGTCCATGGAGCCGCTGAAGGAAGCAAAACGTGGCAAAGAAGCGCTGGAGGCGCTGGAAAAAGTCATCGTGCGGCTCGGCAGCGGCGACAGCGGCACTGGCATTGAGGAGGCCATCGGCTCCTACACGCAGAACTACCTCGAAATCGTCGGCCCGGAAGAGCTGCTTGAGCGTCTGACGAATTTCGTGCCGAAGGACGGAGCCAAGATCAACAACACGCTGCGTGCCTGGTTGAGCATGGCCAAAATCGACCTGCTGGAGAACGACAGCTACAAGGACAAGTTCCCCAAGCGTGCCGCGCAGATCCAGGTGGCCTACGAAGAGCTGCAAAAATTCAACAAGGACGAGCTGTCCGCCTACATTTTAGTGAAAGTCGGGCGTGATCTGGCGGAGCGCGGCCAGGACCAAGAGGCGCTGAAATGGTTCAAGGCGGTCATGGATCGCGGTCAATCGGAGCACTATCCGCTCGCCTTGATGGGCAAAGCCCGCGTGCTGGCCAAGACCGGCGATGCTGGTAGCTTCCAGGAGGCGGTAAGCGCCTTTGACCAAGTCATTCGTGAGCTCAAGGACAAGCCGGAATACGTTGAGGAGGCGATGATCGACAAGTCGCGCATCTATTTCAATCGCAAGCAATGGCAGGAGGCGGCGGACGCGCTGCTGGCCATGACCAAGGAAAAAGGCTTTACCCGCACGCGTGCGGAGGTGTTTTACCGCCTGGGCAAGTGCTACGAAAACCTGAACGATGACGACAAGGCGTTGGAAGCCTACACTCCCTTCGTCGGACCGCCGTTGGAGAACGTGGTGCAGTATTCCGCCGAGGCGCGGGTGCGTGCCGCCGAGATTCAGATGAAGAAGGGCAACGACGACAAGGCCTTCCGCCTCATCAAAGACACGGTTTCGCGCATGTACAAGCTCTCCAGCCACCCCGAGGCTGGCCCTTTCATCATCAAAGCCAAGGACTACTACAAAACGCTGCGCAGAAAGCTCAACGTCCCCGAACATCCTGATGAGGGTCTGTGGGGCGTGCGTGAATGAACTGTCGGGATGCCATGAAACGCAAAGCCATGAACACATCGACCTTCCAATCAGCCCTGCTCCTGCTCGCCACGGCGGCTTGCGTGCAGGCTGAGCCGCTTGCCATCCAGATCACCTCCCCGACGGGTGCGCCCACGGCTGCATTCCTGCTGGCGGCGGAAAAGGACGGGATCATCATCAGCACCGCGCCCACGGGCGGCAGCAGCTACAAGCTGCCGCTGGCCAACATTCGTGAAATGAACATCGACGAGCCGAAAGGCTGGTCCACCGCGCTGCAAACCTATGCGGCGGGCAATTACAGTGAGGCGGAGAAGCAATTCGCCGCACTGGGGGATGAATTTGCCAAGCTCGTGCCCCTGCAAGACGGCTTTGGATCGCTGGCTCGCCTATACCAGTTTATGAGCCTGCAAAAACTGGGCCGTTATGCTGATCTTGCCAAGGCCATGGAGAAGCAGCTCGCCAACCCGCTGGCCTTGGGGGCGCATTATGCCGGGGATTTCGTCGATCTCGATGGCTGGGCTTGGCTGGGTCGCGAGGACTGGCAGGCGCTGGGCGTGTTCATCAAAAAATTCGAGGATGTGAACCCGCTCAATTTGCCCCAGGCACCGTTCAAACGCCTCCGCTCCTCACGCCTCGCTACCCTGTGCTTTCTGCGTGCGATCTGGAACGAACGCGGCTCGAAACAGCCAGACATGGCACTGATGGACTACCACCGTGCGCTGACGCTTGATCTCGGCTCGGACGTCACGTTGGTGCGTCGTGCGGCGGTTGCTGCGCTACTGTTGACGGAGGTCAAAATTACTGCCGCGCCCAAGGACGAAAGACTCCTCAAGCAGGCCAAATCGCTCGCGCTGGTCTGCCGTGACCTGGGTGGTCAGGGCGCGCTACCGAAGGACTTCGAGAAGTATTTGAAGTAAGCGGTTGTCCGTTGTGCCGCGCAGAACGGAACTGCGCGGCCTACCACTTCTTCTTGAAGCCGCCGCCACCGCCAAAGCGTTTGCCGCCGCCTCCACCATAGCCGCCGCCTGAGTCTTCACGACGTGGGCCTTCATCGCCACCACCGTAACCGGGGCTGGGGCCTTCACCTTCGCGTTTCTGCCAGGGTTTGCTGCCGAAGCCGGGTTTCTTGAAGCCGCCACCGCCGCCAAAGCCGCCGGGTTTGGCACCGTAGCCACCACCGCCGCCGCCTTGGTAGCCGCCACCAGAACCACCGCCGAAGCCGGGCTTCTTGAAGCCGCCGCCACCGCCGTAGCCTTTGAAACCACTGCCGCCACCGCCAGATCCACCACCACCGAAGCCGCCGCCATAGCCGGGCTTTTTGACGAAACCGCCGCCTCCGCCGAAGCGCTTCGGCCGCTCGCCACTGATGTCATCAGGACGGTCTGCGTAGTCCATGCGGATTTCACGGCCGCGCAGCACGGCTCCGGCAACGCCGCCGAGCACGGCTTCCACGTTGTCGGCAGGTACTTCGACGAAGCTGCATTTTTCAAGCACATCGATGCCGCCAATGCTGCCTGGGGTGAGATCTTGAATGGTATTGTACAGCAGGCCGGCGATGTCCGCCGGGCGCACCTGGTCCATGCCGCCGACGTTGATGAACAGGCGCACCATGCCGGAACGCGGGCCTTTTTGGGCGCGAGAACTCTGCTTTTTTGGGAATGAGGGCGCGTCGTCGGAAGCGTCGTATTCGTTGTCGAATTTCGCGGGCGCTGGCCGTGGCGAGGCGGCTTGATGATTGGTGGGACCGGCGTCTGCTTCGGGTTCTTCAGCCGAAGTAGAAGGGGGCGCTGCGGCAGCAGGTGCCGATGGGGCTGTTGATTCAGTATTCGCGACTGCTGCAGGAGTTTCCTCGGTTGCTGGCGCTGCCACTGCGGTTTCAGCAAAAGCGGCGGTGTCCGGTGCGGGAGCAGCGGCAGGAGTCGGGGCAGGGGAACGCGCTGGAGTTGGCGCAGGAGCAGGGCGGGGTTGGAACTCGCGCTGCGGTGTCTCGTGCCGCTTGCCAGCACGGTCTTCCATGATCTGCTCGGCCTCGCGGACCTGATCCTTCATGAGGAGGTCCATGAGTGCGCTGGCGATCTCGGTGGCGGTGAAGCCAGCATCGAGCAAACGCTGGATGCTGTGCTCATGATTGGCGTAGCTGGCGGCTTCGAGCACGGCTTTGACCTTGTCGAAGGTCTTGTCCACCCGCGTGGCTTCGAGTTCTTCCTGCGACGGCACGCGGGCGCGTTCGACGCGGACGTTGATGAAGCGCTGGATGCGCTGCATGAGGTAAATCTCGCGACCGGCCACGAGGCTGACGGCCTTGCCGCTGCGTCCAGCACGACCGGTGCGGCCGATGCGATGCACATAATCTTCGGCGTCGTAGGGCAGCTCCAGATTGACGATGAGATCAATGTCGTTCACGTCGAGGCCACGGGCGGCCACGTCGGTGGCGACGAGGACTTCGACGTTGCCGTTGCGGAAATTACGCATCACGCGTTCGCGCATCGTTTGATTGATGTCGCCATGCAGGCGGTCAGCGGCGTAACCACGCGCCACGAGGGCGTCGGTGGCGTCATCCACGGCGCGTTTGGTGTTCGCGAAGACGATGGTGAGGCGCGGGGCCTCGATGTCGATGACGCGGCAGAGCACTTCGAGCTTGGAGCGGCCCTGCACCTCGTAGTAGCGCTGCTCGACGGTGGAAACGGTGAGCGCTTTTTGCTGGATGGTGATGGTGGCGGCGTTGCGCGTGTAGTTTTCGACGAGGCGGCGGATGCGCGGCTCGAAGGTGGCGCTGAAGAAGATCGTCTGGCGCTCCGCAGGCACGGCGGCCATGAGGCGGTCGATGTCGTCGGAAAAACCCATGTCGAGCATTTCATCGGCTTCGTCGAAGACGAGGGTCTTGAGACCGTCGAATTTGATCAGACCGCGCTCCATGAAATCGAGAATGCGTCCCGGTGTACCAACGACAATCTGCGAGCCGCTTTGCAGCGCGCGAATCTGGCGGTCATACGAGGCACCGCCATAAACTGGCGTGGCACGCACGCCTTCCTTGAAGCTGGCGAGCTTGTGAATCTCCGCGCAGACCTGCATGGCCAGCTCACGGGTGGGGCAGAGGATGAGGGCCTGCACCTGGCGGTTGGCACCGTCCACGCCCTGCACCACGGGGATGCCAAAGGCCATCGTCTTGCCGGAGCCGGTCTGGCTCTGGCCCACGACATCGCGTCCGGTCAGGGCCACGGGAATGGCTTCGGCCTGGATGGGGGAGGGTTGCTCGAATCCGAGTGATTTGACGGCTTCGAGAAGCTCCGGGGCGATTCCCAGCTCTGGGAAGGTGTGTTGACTCATATAATACAGTCCCCTTGGGTTTTGAGGGTCGGCATACTCCCACCGATGGGGACTATAGCAAGGTGTTTGATCGCAGGCATCAGCCAGTTTGACATGACGGGTATCTTTGCTGATGTCTGCGCGTGGGAGATTTTTTACCGTTTGATGAACTGATGAACTGGAGCGCCGTGGCGGGGCGTTTCGTGCCGCCTGCGCGGCTGGCGGTGATCGGCGATCCCATCGCGCATTCACGCAGCCCGCAGATGCACAATCCGGCGTTGCTGGCCTGCGGTCTCGACGCCCGGTACATCCGCGTGCAAGTTCCAGTCGGGCGGGTGCTGGAGGCGTTTCGACAGTTTGCCGCATGCGGCTTTTTGGGGGTGAACATCACGATCCCACATAAATTTGAGGCGCTGGATGCCGTGGATGTGCTCGATCCGCTGGCGCGGCAGCTCGGTGCGGTGAACACCCTCGCAATTCGTGATGGCAGGCTGCACGGTTATAATAGTGACGGCCCTGGATTTTTGCGCTCGGTGAGGGAAGCCTTCGGTGTCGAGGCGCGGGATCTGCGGGTGCTGATTCTCGGCGCTGGTGGCGGTGCGGGACGTGCGGTGGCCGTGCAGTGCGCGCTGGAGCATTGCCCGAGGCTAGTTTTGGCAAACCGCACCGCCGCGAAGGCCGAGGGTTTGGCGGCTGAGGTGTCGAAATTGTCACCAACCACTGAGACGACGGTGATCCCATGGACCGATGCAACGGTGGCGGCGGCGATGAGCGGGGTGGATTTGATCGTGAATGCGACCTCCCTCGGCATGAAGGAGGGCGATGCCCAATTGGTGCCTCCTGGGGCCTTGGCGGCACGGCATCTCGTGTTTGACATGGTGTATCGGGCGGGTGGCGAGACGCAGCTGCTGGCTGCGGCAGGACGGGCCGGGGCCAAGGTGGTGGACGGACTCACGCTGCTGCTGCATCAAGGGGCGATTTCGTTTGAGCACTGGTTTGATCGGCCTGCACCGCTGAATGTGATGCGTACAGGCTTGCAGAATGCGGTGATGACGTGAAGATTGTCCTGCATGACCGCCGCCCGGCATTTTGCCCTCAGTTTTTTTGGTCCCATCATCGCAGGAGCCCTCTTCTGCGGGTTGGTCGGCATATTTTCCGTCTGGTTGGAGCGCCATCAGATTTCAGTGATGATTGTCATGCTGGTCGGATTCGTCGGAGCGGCGATGACGGCACGCTGGTTTGTGAGAAATTGCGTTTCCATCAGTTGCCCGTTCTGCGGCGGAAAAAGCTATGAAATCCCCGGTCGGGGCAACCGCTTCGCCTGCCGGGTCTGCGGCAAGGACCACTAGGAACTGCGGGCTGCCAATAAATCGGCTTGCTCAACTGCGTGAAAGTCGTTACCAGTGAGCGGCGTTTGAATCCATGGTTCCGCCAGCGTCTTCTTAAACAAAGAAGCAGCGTTTTTCCCATCCGACTTTTCCCGCATGATTTTTTCTTTGCCACGCACACTCATCCCGCATGAACGGGAGATCGCAGGTGCGTGCAATTCGGATTCGAGTCCGTGCTGATATGATATTCAAAGCACGTCGTTTCCGCAGGTCTTTCCAGGTGTTCGCAACACGGCACCTTGAAGTATTGAACACAACCGGAGGTATCCTATAAGCAATCCATTCCAGCAGTTGAGCGGCGGCAATCCTGCACCGCGTCCCCCGCAAACTCAAAGCGCCGGCGGTCCGCCTCGCCCCGCTACGGCGGGTCCGGTAGGCCCACCCGGAGCCACACCACGTCCTGCGGGACCACCACCGCGCCCTGCCGGTGGCACGAGCGCCCCCTACCGCCCTGGTGGCTCGAGCAACAGTCGTCCTGGTGGCAATGGCAAGGGCCGTTCCAGCGGTCGCTTTGTCGATCAGACCCGCATCAATGAGCGCATCCGTGCGCCAAAAGTGCGCGTCGTCGTGGAGGAGGGGCAGATTCAGCTCGGCATCCTGGTGACATCACAAGCCATCCGCATGGCGAAAGAGCGTGGTTTCGACCTGGTTGAAGTGGCTCCCAATGCCGATCCGCCCGTGTGCAAGATCGTCAACTACGGCAAATACAAATACATCCAGGAGAAGCACAAGAAGGAGGCCCACAAGCATCAGAAGGGCGGCAAGCTCAAGGAGATGAAGTTTCGTATCGGCATCGACCCGCACGATTACCTCATCAAGATCGTGCATGCCGAGGACTTCCTCGCGGAAGGCCACAAGGTGCGCATCCAGCTCCAATTCCGCGGCCGTCAGATGGCCCATCAGGAACTGGGGCATCTTCTGGCCAAGAAGATCAAAGAAGATCTGCTGACCATGGGTCATGTGGATCAAGATCCGCGCATGGCAGGGCGCAACATCAACATGCAGCTCAGCCCACTGCCGGAGCGCCAGCGCAAACGCAAGTTCAAGACGCACCTCACCGGCGTCACTGAACACAAGGACATCCTGCATGACGAAGGTCATGATCCACGCGAGGACAAGCACGACGATGACCATCATGATGACGATCATCATGATGACAATCACGCGGCACCCGCGCCTGAGTCAGCCCCGCCGCCACCTGCGGCTGAATAAAAATCACGAAAGGCGGGAGTTTTTGCTCCCGCCTTTTTTGTGTCATGCCACCGAAGCCGCCAACTCCCGCATGGCCTGCGCCATATCTGGCGGACCAAAGAATGAGGTGCCGCACACGAAGAGATTGGCCCCGTGTCGTTTCGCGATCGGAGCGGTGCTCGTGTAAATACCGCCATCGACCTCCAGGTGGAATTTCAAACCGTGCGTGTCGCGGTAATCGCGTGCTGCTGCCAGTTTGGGCATCGTTTCCTGCTCCATGAACGGCTGCCCGCCAAAGCCTGGCACCACGGTCATCACTAGCAGCAGATCAATGTCATTCACAAACGGCAGCGCGGCCTCAAACGGCGTGCTGGGATGCAGCGCGATGCCGCATTGCAGTCCGGCGGCACGGATGCGCTTTAGCGTCTCCGCCACCGAGGTATCGTAGTTCGCTTCGACGTGGATGGTGATGTTCTGCGCACCCGCTTTGATGAAACGCTCCAGGTAGTGATCCGGGCGGTGAATCATGAGATGCACATCAAGAAACATGTCCGTACTCTTGCGCACCGTCTGCACCATCTGCGGTCCGAAGGAGATGTTGTCCACGAACGCGCCGTCCATCACATCCAGATGCAACCACTGCGCACCGGCGGTGGCTGCGCGCTGCACTTCGGCGTCGATCTTCGACCAGTCGGAGGCCAGCAGGGAAGGGAGGATGAGATTCGTTGTGTGATCCATGCCCTGAGATAAGGTTCAGGGTTCAAAGTTCAAGGTTTGAGTTGGTCGCGCAGCCCGTTTATAAAGCCGCGTGACCGATCCCCTCATCATCTCCCCCTTCGACGACGAGCACTACATGCGCGACGCCCTACGCCAGGCACGCAAGGCGGCGAAACAGGACGAAGTGCCCATCGGTGCCATCATCGTGCATCAGGGTACCGTCATTGGCCGGGCGTGGAATCAGGTGGAGACGCTCAAGGACGCCACCGCCCACGCCGAGATGCTCGCCCTCACCCAGGCCGAGAGCGCCCTCGGCGACTGGCGGCTCACCGACTGCGATCTCTACGTCACCAAGGAGCCCTGTCCCATGTGCGCCGGGGCCATCATGCACTGCCGCGTCCGCCGCGTCATCTTCGGCTGCCCGGATCCCAAAGGCGGCGGTGCCGGCGGCTTCTGGAACCTCCTCCAAGCTCCGAACCTCAACCACCGCTGCGAAATCACCCCCGGCGTCCTGAATGACGACTGCGTCCGCATCCTCAAAGAATTCTTCGCCGAAGCCCGTCGCCGCCGTGCTGAAGGACTGGAACACAAAAAGGGCATCGGCGTGGATGTTGCTGGGGACGGTGTCGTATTTGACGGCCCGTGAGATCAATTCTCCCCCACAAAACTCGCCACCACCTTCGGTTCTTCGCCGACTTTGATCGAGAACACCTCACAGCTCGCCGCGAACGGGTCAGTGGCATAGCGTTCGGCGAGATCGGCGGTGAATTCTTGCAGAATGTCGGTGCGGGCGGGGAAGATATAGATTGCATGGCGGTCGGGTGCGGCCACCCAGATTTCTTTGCCGAACAGTTCCTCGAAAATCTTCGGCAGGGACGGGGCGACGAGCAGGCTGGCGAAGAGCGGGTCGTCACCGCGATAAACGGCATAGGCGATTCGGCCGTCGTCGCCCTTTTTCAATTCCGGCTGCATCTGCAGCAGCCGCTTGTCAGCGGCGGTCTTGGCCCGCTGGGCGAAGGTCTCGGCGCTGATGCCGAGTTTGGCGAACGTCTCCTGGGTGTGGTTTTCGACGCCAGCGGGCGCTGTGGCGGATTCACGCATCGGCGTGAGCACGGTCTGCTTCGCACCTTGCGGAATGATGGAATAGGTGGTGTGCATCGCCTTCGGCTCCGGCATCAGCAGCAGCGACTCGAGCTTGCGCTCCGGGGCGGCTGGCTGCTGGGCCAGGGCGGCGTTTGCGGCAAGGAGCAGGCTGAAAAAGAGGCGGAGCATGGCGCAAAATGGCGGTAATCCGCCGGGAAGCAAACCTCCGCTTGCGCCTGCCGCGCGCACTCGCCTTCATGGGCGCATGATCGCCTTTCTGCGTGGAATTTTGGCCGAAGCCCTGCCGCATCGTGTGACCCTCGACGTTCACGGTGTCGGCTACGTCGCCCTCATTCCGCTGACCACCTTCGACAAACTACCGCAGCCGGGCGCGGAGGTGAAACTGCTCACGCATTACCACGTCACGGACCGCGATCACACGCTGTTCGGTTTCATGACCACCGACGAGCGCGATTTGTTCCGCCTCCTGATGGACCGCGTGTCCGGCATCGGCCCGAAGATGGCACTCAGTGTGCTCAGCGGCATGCCGGTGGCCGCGTTCAAGGACGCGGTGATCAGCGGCGATGTGAAGTCGCTCTCGCGCATCAAAGGCGTGGGCGGCAAGACCGCCGAGCGCATCGTACTGGAGTTGAAGGACAAGGTCGGCGTCGTCGATGCCTGGCAGGCCTCCCGCACCGCCAAAGGAGCGCATGATCCGAAGCAGGAGGCGCAAACGGATGCGGTGCTCGGCCTCATTGCCCTCGGCTATAAGCAGAGCGAGGCGATCAAAGTCGTGAACGAGCTGGTGAAGCAGCCCGGCGTGGATACGGCGGACAAGCTCATCCGCGAGGCTCTGCGCAGCATGAACTGAGGATTGGGTCCACAGATGACACCGATGAACGCAGATTTTTGATTCAGGCCATCTGTGTCAATCTGAGTAATCTGTGGATAGGCAAGTCTGGGGTTACTTCAGGCTCTTGATGTAGAGGATCAGGCTGTCGATCTGCGAGTCGTTCAAGATGCCCGCATAGATTGGCATGCCGGTGTCGAATTTCTCAAAGCCTTTCACCACTTTCGCGCTCGGATTGATGATGGACTCGCGCAGGTAAACCTCGTCGGCCTTGAACTTGCCCTTGGTGCCTTTGGCGATGTCGCGTTCGGTGCCGTAGAGACCTTTCCAGCTTGGGCCGACCTTGCCGACGAGGGTGCCATCCGTGCTGTGGCAGGCCATGCAGCCGAACATCTGGTAAAGGCGCTCGCCTTCCTCGACCGTGGGTTTCACTGTGGCCACGGCGGCTGCTTTGCGCGGGGTGAGATCGACCCGGATGTCGCCGAAGCCTTCTTTCTTGGCGTCGAAAGTCAGGAGTTCCCAGGGCGAGAAGTAGGCGGCGTTTTGTGCGGGTGATCCATCCGCGCCTTTCAAGCCCCAGCCGACACGCATCTGATGCACGCCCGCTTTCATGTCGGGAAAGCCGACCAGCACGCTCATCTCGTCCTGGCTCAGGTAGGCGCTGCTGGCGGTCATCCATTCCTGGCCGCTGCTGCCGTCGAGCTTCAAATGCGGCGAGCCGTAATCGAAGGTGCGCTTGTAGTTCCAGCGCTCGGCATTGAAGCTGCTGGGATCGGTGGCGAGTTTCGCATCCAGCTTCGCATTGAAGCGCAGCAGCAGGCCCTTGTCGGTCGGCGTGACTTCCTTGAGCAGCACACGCGGCTGATTCGTGTAACGCACGCGAGCCAGGCCGCTGATCTTCTTCACCACGGTGCCCCAGACCTGGAAACCGGTGACGTAGAGTTGGCCGTCCGCTGGATTGACCGCCGCGTTGAGCGTGGGAAAGTCGAAGTTGCGGTTGAAGCTCGTTACCGCCGCCTGTGGCCGCTCAAAGCGCGTGTTCATCAGCACACGGAAGAGTTCGGGGCGGTTGTAGCCGATGTGGATGAGTTCGTCGTTCACCGGCCCCATCTTCGCGTCGAGTAGCCAGGTCTGCGTGACGCCGCTGGGGTTCACTGGATGCGGCAGCCACGTCAGCGGCTCGGTGATCGTCTCGGGATACTTTTCCTTTGGCGCAATCGTTGGTAGATGGCCGTAGAAATGATGATCTGCGATGATGTGTAGCGGCGTGGAGGGCACGTAGTTGCCCTGCTGATCGCTCGCGGTGACGAGTCCGGTTTTTTGATTCACGCCGATGAAGGGCTGGCGCAGACCGTAGCCGATGACTTCCATCGACTTCCCATCCGCGGCGATCTTGATCACCGTGCCATTGTGCTTGCCGTAGGTGGTGCCCTCTTGGCCGCCTTTGGAGATGTACAGCTCGCCCTTCGGCCCCAGCTTCATCGAATTCGGAAACTCCCGTGTCTCCGCCGTCTGCGCGAAGAGATTGCAGAACATCTCATAGCGGTCGCATTCCTGGTCGCCGTTCGTGTCCACCAGCTTCCAGATGCCGTTGCGGTCGAAGACCAGTAGTTCGCGAGTCCTCTCGCGATCCGGTGTCTGGGGACGTTCGCCGCGAGAGGACTCGCGGACTACAATGCTCATCGGCTCATGCAAGCCGCTGGCGAAACGCTTCCACGTCACCTTCTCCAGATCGCCCTTCAAGCCGGAGATCAGCCACACATCGCCATCAAAGGTCACACCCGCCGCATCGCCCTGATCATTCAAGAACGCGATGTCCGCGAGCCGCACGTTGCGCTTCCACGGATTGTCGAGCGGCAGGGGAATGTCGTCGATGACGTAGGCGTCAGGAGACTTGGAGATCAACGCCTGTGTCTCAATGGTCTGTTGCCAGGCGGTGACTGATCTCGGCTCTGCGTTGTGTTCGAGACGATAGCCTTCGTTCTTGAGCGAAAAAGCCAAGGGGATACCCCCTTCGAAAGAAGGCAAAATATAGGCCGGCCCTGACTTTTTTACGAACACCGCGTCCTCCATCAAGGACACCACTTCTTTCCCTGGCGCTGCATGGCCCATGATCAAAGCAAGCGGCTGTGCGTGGCCTCCCACCAGAAAGCCAATCTGGACATGCCGAGTCTTTGTCTTTTCGTCATAGCGTGCCACGATCGTCTGCGTGATCTCGGTTCCGTCGATTTCCATTTCGAGCATGAGAACTCCGTTTTCCTCATCTCTCCGCACCGCACGGAAGATGCCTTTCTCCGGCCCCAGGGAACCTTTTCCCACTTCCTCCTCACTCGGTGCAGGCTCACGCGGATCGGTGAAGCCCGGTTTGTCGCCGACCTGCCAGCCGGGATAAATGCCATTCGCGAGCCAGACCTTGCCAATCGGCTTCGGCAGATACTCCTGCCCATCCTTGGTCTTCTGTCCGGCGATGTGATAGGAGCCGGGAGCGAGGGCTTCGGGGGTGACGGGTGGCTTGCCATCCTCGCCTTCCCAGATGCAGGCGATGCGGAGGAGGTCGGTGTCGAAGCAGGCCCAGAGGTTGTGGCCGAGGTTCAGTATGAGGCCGCGTGGGGTGAGATTGTCTTTGGGGAAGCCTTCGCCCACGTCGCGGGCATCCAGCACGCTGCTGAAGAACGGGAAGTGCTGTTCGACGAAATCACCCCAAGGTGATGGTGTGGCAGGTGTCTGGGCGGCAAGCGTGACGGAGAGCGCGAGGAACGCGACGAGCGAACGAAACTTCATGTTGGGAGAGAACAGGCGAGACGCGGCTGTTCTGTCAATCATGGAAAGTGGTCCGCACATTCCATGTGCGGTGATTTGAAGCGTGACAGGCAGACCAGCCGCACAGGGGACTGTGCGGACCACTTTAAACGGCCACGCAATGCACCTTGCTGATGCCCTGGATTTTCTCCAACTCGGCGATGACTTCGGCGCTCGGGGTGGAGTCCAGAGTGAGCAACGTCAGGGCCTTGCCGGTCTCCTTGTCGCGGCTGAGGCTCATGTCGGCGATGTTGACCTGGTTCTTGCCAAGCGTGGCGCTGTAGGCGGCGATCATGCCGGGGCGGTCGATGTTTTCGATCATGAGCAGCGTGCCCTCGGGGCGCGCCTCGATGCGATGGCCATTGACGTCCACGATGCGCGGATCACCGCCGAAGAAGGTGCCGGCGATGCTGGCGGTGTCGGTGTCGTTGCCGGCCTGCACTTCGATGAGATCTGTGTAGGCGCTGGCCTCCGGCACGCGGCTTTCGGTGAAGCGCAGGCCGAGGTTTTCGGCGACGCCGTTGGCGTTGATGTAATTGACCTGCTCCGCACCGACGGCACGCTCAAGGAAGCCTTTGAGCACGGCACGCGAGATGAGCGTGGTGTCGCCGCCGCCGACATTGCCGCTGTAGTTGATGCGGACGACGTTGGAGCGTGCGGGTGCGAACTGGGAGACGAGTCGGCCGAGGAGTTCGCCGAACTTGAGGAAGGGACCGATCGCGGCGAGCACCACGGGATCGACGTTTGGCATGTTGACGGCATTGACCACCGTGCCTTCGAGGAGGTGGGCCTTGATGACTTCGGCGATTTCGATGCCGACGTTTTCCTGCGCCTCCTCGGTCGAGGCACCGAGATGCGGGGTGAAGACGGTGTTCGGGGCGCTGAGCAGCGGGTAATCGGCGGGCGGCGGCTCGACTTCAAACACGTCGAGCGCAGCACCGGCGATGGTGCCGTCGTTGAGCGCCTGGGCGAGCGCGGCGTCGTCGATGAGACCACCACGGGCGCAGTTGATGATGCGGCAGGTTTTCTTCAGCGAGGCGAGGCGTTTCGCATTGATCATGTGCTTCGTCTCCGGCGTGAGCGGCATGTGCATCGTGATGTAATCCGCCTGCACGATGGCGGCATCGAGGTCTTCAAACAGCTCCACGCCGAGGCTTTCGGCACGGTTCTTGGACAAATAAGGATCGTAGGCGACGACGCGCATGCCGAAGGCCTTCGCACGCTTGGCGAACTCCGCACCGATGCGGCCCATGCCGAGCACGGCGAGCGTTTTGCCATAGACTTCGGTGCCTTGGAAGCTTTTGCGGTCCCACTTGCCACTCACGATGGTGGCGTGCGCCTGCGGCGTTTTGCGGGAGAGCGCCATCATCAAAGTGAAGGCCTGCTCGGCAGTCGAGATCGTGTTGCCGCCGGGAGTGTTCATGACGACGACACCGCGTTTCGAGGCGACTGGCACGTCAATGTTGTCCACGCCGACGCCGGCACGTCCGATGACCTTAAGATTCGAGGCGGCTTCCATGACCTTGGCGGTCACCTTCGCACCGCTGCGGACGATGATGGCGTGGGCGTCGCGGGAGGCCTCGATCATCGCGTCCTCGGCCTTCAGGTTCATGTCCACCGTGACGGAAAAGGACGGCTCCGCTTTGAGCAGGTCGATGCCTTTGCTCGAAATGGGGTCGTTGTTGCCGGCGATGAGGATGTTGAACTTGGACATGGTTGTTTTGGGGGAAAGGGGGCGCAAACTAGCCACCTTTAACCTGCGCTCAAGGAACAATGCGTGCTGGATAGAACCGGGGCGACAGGTTTGAATGGGCGCATGCCGGCCGGAATTCTGTTTGCGAACGAAAATGCTCTTTTTCTGGGGGCGTTTGCTCTCGGCATGCCTGAGATCATCGTCCTCGCAGTCGTTGGTTCGATCGTGCTCGCTTTGATCGTCGGACTGGTGCTGTGGAGTAAAATGAAGCGCCAGCGGGCCGAGGCTGCCGCTGCGCTGGAACAACAACATGTTACTGCCGAGGCCACGCTGAAAGCAGAGCAGGCCAGGGCTGCCACGCAGGCATTCGCAATCAAAACTGCCGCCGACGCGGTGGCCGCGAAACTGGCTGACACCGAGCAGCGTTTCAGCACGCACCGCGAAGTCTCCGACCGGCGTGCGAATGACGCCTCGCAGCAGATTTCACGGCTGGAGGCTGAATTAAGCACGATCAAAGAGATCGCCGCGCAGCTCGGCCCCACGCAATCGCGCATCAAGGATCTCGAAACCGCCCTAGCTGCGGAGCAGGGCCGCATGAAGGCGCAGGAGCTGGCCATCGCGGCAACTCATGCGCGTGCGGCTGATTTTGAAAAGCGGCTGATCGAGGCGCAAGAACTCGTGATGCGGCACCAGAATGAGATGCAGCAAAGCGCGGGCGAGTTGCGGAAAATCCGTGCTGAACAAGCCGCCTATGCCGCTGCCGGTGGTCCCGAGGCCGAGCTGGCGAAGGCCCGCGAGGCCACACAGCAGGCGGAGGCGAAAATTGCCCAATTGCAGAAGGCGCTGAAGGTCGCGGAAACCCGCACGGAGATGGTGCAGAAGGAATTCATGAACGCCGTCGGTGTGGCTTCGGCCCCGGTGCCGGGCCTGGCGAACGCCGTTCCAGCCAGCTACAAAAAGATGCGGGAGCTGGAGGAAAAACTCACGCACATCGAAGCCGAGGCCCGCAAACGTGCGCGTGAGGATGGCTACAAGATCGCGGAGCTCGAATACCGGCTCAGCGAGGCGCAGGAAGCTGCCAGCAAACCAGCGGACGAGGACAAAGTGGCGAGCCGGATCGAAGTGGCCGCGCCCAGCACTGAAATCATGCAGATGCCTGCTCCAGTATCGCCCGCGCCCGCAGTGGCGATTGATCCGCCTGCCTCCCCGGTAGAAACGAAAACTGCTGACGACGCTGCGGGAGCGCCAGCGAGCGCCAGCGAGCGCCCCGGCCTAGAAGTTTCAGCACCGGTGAGATTTCGCGATTGCTTCGCGGGGGATGCGTCGTTCTACTGCGCTCATGAAACTAACGCTTTTCCTCCTCACACTTGCTTGCATCACTGGCTCCGCTTTCGCCGCCACGGACTGGAGCCGCTTTCGTGGCCCGAACGGCACCGGCCTAGCTGAAACGACTGGCCTGCCCAGCGTGGTGGATGAAAGCACGACGCTGTGGCAGATTCCCGTGGGCAAAGGCTGGTCTTCGCCGGTGCTGTGGGGTGATATGGCCATCGTCACCGCTGAAACCGCCGACACAAAGCGCGCGGTGATCGCCTTTTCCGCCAAGGACGGTAAGGAACTGTGGCGGCATGAGGAGACGTTCGTCCCGCACAACCTGCACAAGACCTACAACACCTTCGCCAGCAGCTCGCCGTTTGTGGACGCGGAGCGCATTTACATCAACTGGAGCAGCGGTCCGAACATCCAGGCGCTGGCGCTGGATCACAGCGGCAAGCCGGTTTGGCGCAACGACATGGTCACCGGTTACATCCACGAGCATGGCACCGGGGTTTCCGCCATGGTGGCGGACGGCATCATGATTGTGCGCAGCGAGTTCGATGTGGAAAAAAATGGCAAAGATCTGACGACCGCGCCCGAACAGCGTGACTGGAAGAGCTGCATCATCGGTCTCGACGCCAAAACCGGCAAACAGGTGTGGAAGCACGAGATGCCGAACTGCCTGAACACCTTTTCTACGCCCGTGGTGCATGCGTTGAAAAACGGCGGCAAGGAAATCATCTGCGCGAACACCGGCAGCGGCGTCATGGGCCTGGACCTCAAAACCGGCAAGCTTAACTGGCAGCACAATCCCGGCTACAGCCAGCGCAGCCTTGGCTCCGGCGTGTTGAGCGACGAGTTCTACTTCTGCACCTTCGGCACCGGCGGCGGCGTGAAGGAGATCGCCGCGCTCGACCTCAAATCCGGCAAGCCGAAGGCGGTGAACTTCGATATTCCCAAAGGCCTGCCCTATGTGCCATCTCCGCTCGTCATTGGCGAGCACATGTACCTGCTGGGCGACGGCGGCATTCTGCGCTGCGTCGAGTTCAAGACTGGCAAGGTGGTCTATGAGGAGCGGGTCGAAGGCGTGCAGGGCAGCGCGAAGTTTTTCAGTAGCCCCGTGGCTGCCGACGGCAAAATCTTCTGCACCAGCCAGCAGGGCGACCTCATCGTGATCAAGGCCGGGCCGAAGTTCGAGCGCATCGCCGCCAGCAAGCTCGATTCCCCCGTCAATTCCGTCCCCGCCATCGGCGACCAGCGTCTCTACATCCGCACCGCGAACTCGCTCTACTGCATCGGGGCGAAGGGGCAGCCGGTGCCGTGATGGTGTGAGCGGCGTTGCGAATCAGCTCGGATTGTGCGAAGACTCCAGCCACATGAGTAAGCAGAATCCATTCATGGAGCGGACTTGGCCTGATGTGCACCTCCGGCTCATTGGCTACATCCTTGATTCGTTGGGCCTGGAACTGCCCGATGACCTTCAAGCCAAGGGAGAACTGCATGTCGATGTTCTCGGCAGTGATGCCAGGTCTTACTGGCCAGATGCGGTGATTTTGAACGATGACCGCTGGAAACACGGTCTGCCACCGGTCTGGACGCCCGATCCGGTCTCACAAACTCTCATCGTTTCAGAACCAGAACTGCTGGAGGTCGAGGAGGTCAAACACCGCTGGGTCGAAATCATCAGCGACCACGGTAAACTCATCACTGTGATCGAAGTGCTCAGTCCCGTGAACAAATCGCGGCAACGTGACGAGTACATCCATAAGCGTGGTGATTATCTCGCTGCTGGTGTCAATGTGGTGGAGATTGGCCTGCTCAGGCAGTGGCGGCTCACCGTCAATCTGGAAGGCACCGGCTACGAACGGGGCAATCGGTCGGCGGAGCACTACGCCATCTGCGTCACGCGTGCCGCGCTGCCAAAGCGCCGCGAATTTTACGCCTGCGAACTGCGGGAGAAGCTGCCGGTGATCCGCGTCCCCCTGCGCCATACCGATCCCGATGTGCCGCTGGACATTCAAGCCTTGGTGAATCGCTGTTACGCGACGGGGCGTTATTGGAAGCTCGATTATGCAGGCCCCCTTTCGCCGCCACTGAGCGCCGAAGATGACGAATGGACCAAGGCTCGGCTCAAGGCAGCGGAGATCAGTCTGACCTGAGCAGCCACACCGTAAGCGCATCTGCTCCTCACGCACGACTTGCACCGAACCGTCATTGTAGCCGACGATTTTTTTCTTCGTGCGATCCGCCTTGCGGCTGGTCAGGATGACGACGTTGCCCGGATCTGAGTCCGTGTGACTCGCGCCCAGATAGTCCCAGCCCTGGCCGGGCACGTTCATGGTTTCAGGAAACTCGAGCAGCCGGCGGTCGGTCAGAATATTCTCTTCAAACAAAGTTTCGATGGTCGGTGGGTATTTGCCATCGTTGTCAGCCGCGTACTGCTTCATTCCGAGGATGATTTGTTTGGCGCTGTTGACTGCCTTTATCTGATTGCCTTGAGCCTGTACTTGGGTGAAGGCAGGCACCGCTAGCGATGTCAGAACGGCGATACCGAAGATGAAAAAGCCGATGTAGCCTGTCACCAGGCCGCCGATGGCAAGCCCCCTGCCGCCGAGGCTCCCGCCAGATTTTTTGATGCGTCAGAGCGCCATGTGGCCCATGATCACCGCCGGAAGTCCGGGCAATCCGAGGCAGAAAAAGCTGATAATGCCGCACACGAGGCTCGCTGTGGCGAGTCCCGAGGTCTTTGGAGTGGCGGCAAACACGGAACCCGCTGCCGACCCGGTGACAGGACCAAAAACGGGAGTTCCCGCACTGGGAAGCGGCGGGGTCTGCGGCGGCAGCAATTGCGACAACGGTTCCCACTCGCCCATGCCCTCATGCCAGCCGAGGTCGGTGCCTAGCAGCTCTCCAGCAACGAGGCGGCGGTAGATTTCAGCCTGATCAAACGGGCCGGATTTTTCTCCGTTTTTGGCGATGTGGTATTGCATGGTGATTGAGCGGTGAATGATTCAGGGATTCCTCAAGGCATAACCCAGAACGGAGGAGGAGCACAATCATGAAATCAGCCGCTAGCGGCTGCCGCCTTGCGTGGAAATAGCAGGCTGCCCAACACACCGCCGGTCATGTTGGCGATGAAGGCGATCAGCTGAATCCATTGGAAGCTGACTGGATCGCGCATGGTCTTTGGGTCAAAGTTTGCGACAAACAGCGGTCCTGAGAAGGCCACCAGCGCTGCGGCAGTGATGCCGCACACCGCCCCGATCCAGACGCCTGTCGGCGAAGCGAACCGGATCAACAGCGCAAACACAAACAGGCAGAAGATCGGCACGGAGAGCAAGTTCACGGTTTTGCCGGTGACTTCGGTGAAATTGCCGGGCACATGTTCCATGAAGGAACTGCCCACCACCACCACCGCACCGATGCCAAAGGCCATCCAGCGTGCGAGTTTGAAATGCTGCTGGTCATTCTTCGGCCCGAGGCCAAAGCGGTCGAGGAAATCGCGCATGACCACGGCAGTGATCGAATTCACCCCAGAATCGAGACTGGACATGGCCGCCGCAAACAACCCAGCCACCACGAGACCGGAGATCACGGGCGGCAGGCGAAACGCGATGAAGTAGGGGAAGATTTTGTCGGCATTGGCCTTCAGATCGAGATCGGGCGTGAGGCGGTCCGGGAAGGCTTCAAAGTAGCCCAGCAGCGCGAATCCCACGCAGGCCAGGGTCAGTCCCACCACGACGCTTACGACGAGTTGAACCGCGAGCGCACGCCGGGCTGCCTTGGCATCCACCGTGGCCATGAACCGCTGGATGGAGACCTGATCGCCCCCCATTGTGGCCACGGTCCAGAAGAAGACGGAGATGATCGAACCCACCACGGTGACGCGCTCGGACAAATCCCATGAGAAGATGGGCTGTGCGTCCCAGGTGGGGTGCCAATGGGAGGGGAACCAGCTGAAGCCGCCCATCTCCACCGTTACCGTGCCGATCACCAGCAGTGCGCCGCCATACAGCAGGATCGTCTGCATCAAATCGGTGATCACCACGGCTCGCAGGCCGCCCAGGGAGGTATAGATCACCGTGACCAGTCCGCTCACGGCTGCGATCAGCGGCACCCATTCCTCCCCCACACCAGCCATGATGGAGATGGCTTTGGAAGTGAGGTAAATCATGAGCGACATCCAAACCAGTCGCAGCAGGAGAAACATCACCGCGCCGAGCAACCGCACGCTCAAGCCGAGGCGTTCCTCCAGCAGTTCATAGGCGCTCTGGCGGCGCGTCCGCATGTAGATCGGCAGCAGCACGAAACCCACCACCGCGAAGATCAGGGGATAGGAGATGTAGTTTGAGGCGAAGGCCGGCCCCTTGCCCAGCGTCTCGCCCGGCAGGGACATGTAGGTGATCGTGCTCAGCAGCGTGGCGAAGAGCGACACGCCAATCAGAATCGGATTCATCTTGCCGGAGCCGATGAAATACTCGCTCGTGGTGCGGTCGCCGCGCGAGCACCACCAGCCGAGCACAATGGTGCCTGCGCCGTAGAGGCCGATGATCACCCAATCGATCCAGATCAAGCCGTGGACGGTTGCGGCTTCGCTGGTCTGAGCCGTATCCCCTCCGAGCACTGCGGCGGGTATGAGCAGGAGGGCGGCGAGGCAGGTGAGGAGCGGACGCTGGGTCATGGGCAGGTTGGAAATTGGGCTGATCCTGAGGATTCGCACTCGCAGGGTCAAGGCATACGTGCATGAAGCGCCATATCTGTGATGTGAAGGCGAGTTCTCCATCGATTCCGCTCATGCATGCGCTGAGGAATTTCTCCTTTGCCAAGCGGGAGGCGGAGGGTATGTCTGCCGCCCCTAAATATCCTATGAGCAAAAAAAGTGACTTCGGACTGATTGGCCTCGCCGTGATGGGCCAAAACCTCGTTCTCAATGTGGAAAGCCGTGGCTTCCAGGTGAGCGTCTATAACCGCACCACCAGCGTGACGGATGAATTCCTCGCCAAACATCCCGGCAAAGCCCTCGTCGGCTCCAAGACCATCGAAGAATTCGTCGAGAGCCTCGCCACGCCGCGCAAGATCCACATCATGGTCAAATCGACCGCTGTGAAGGACCCCGATCGCGACGCCGTGGACGCCGTGATCGAGCAGCTCATCCCGTTGCTCGATAAAGACGACATCATCATCGACGGCGGCAACAGCTTTTACCAGACCACCGAGCGTCGCGATGCCTACCTCGCTGAAAAAGGCCTGCGCTTCATCGGCGCTGGCGTCTCCGGCGGTGAAGAAGGCGCGCGCAAAGGTCCGTCCATCATGCCCGGTGGCCCTGCCAGCACCTGGGAGGTGATGAAGCCGATCTTTGAAAGCATCGCGGCCAAAGTCGATGGCGAGCCCTGCGTCATCCACATCGGCCCCGGCGGTGCCGGTCACTATGTGAAGATGATCCACAACGGCATCGAGTACGGCGACATGCAGCTCATTTGCGAAGCCTACAACATCTTCAAGCACGCCGGCTTCACCACCGACGAGATGGCCGCCATCTTCAATGAGTGGAACGAGGGCGATATGCAGAGCTACCTCATTCAGATCTCCGGCAAGGCGCTCGAACAGAAGGATCCCGAGACCGGCAAGCCCATCGTCGAACTCATCGTCGACAAGGCCGGCCAGAAAGGCACCGGCCAGTGGACGCTGCTAAACGCCGCTGAAAACGCCGTCGTCATCAGCACCATCAACGCCGCTGTCGAAGCCCGCATCCTTTCTTCCATGAAGAAGCAACGCGTCGCCGCCAGCACCCAGCTCACCGGCCCGACGGCGAACATCACCACCGACAAGAAGGAACTCGTGAAGAAAGTCCACGACGCCCTCTACGCCTCCAAGATCATCAGCTACGCCCAGGGCCTCGACCTCATCCAGACGATGGGCAAAAAGAAGGACTGGAATCTCGACCTCGGTGGCATCGCCGCCATCTGGCGTGGCGGTTGCATCATCCGTGCGCGCTTCCTCAATCGCATCACCGACGCCTACCGCACCGACGCCGCCCTCGCCAACCTCATGCTTGATCCGTTCTTCAAGGACGTGCTTAGCCAGACCCAGCAGAACTGGCGCGAAGTCGTCAGCCTCGCCTGCCTGAATGGCATCCCGGTTCCGGCGTTCAGCGCCAGCCTTGGCTACTACGACAGCTACCGCGCCGCCCGCCTCCCCGCGAACCTGCTCCAGGCCCAGCGCGACTTCTTCGGCGCCCACACCTACGAGCGCACCGACAAGCCCGAAGGCGAGATGTTCCACACGGATTGGCCCGAAGTGATTGGCTAAAGTAGCCGAGTTGCTCCGCAACTGGTCAACTTTCAAAGGCGGCTGGCATCCCCAGCCGCTTTTTTACGTTCAAAGCAAAAGGTGCTTTCAGAAACAAATGTGGCTCGATTACCGTGCAGCATGAAAACGTTGATTTGGCCCAACTTGCTTCTGTCGTTTTGCCTTCTCGGTCACCTGAGTGCGCAAACAGACTCTTCTGAAATGTCAGCGGCACGCGTCACTGGTGTGGTGGTGGTGCAGTTGATGCAGGAGAATCTCAAGTCCCGCGACGAGGCAAGTTTTCCAGGCATCCACGGCTGGATGTTGAAGGAGGGCAAGGCCCTCAACGAACTCGACAAAAACAAGCCTGACGATTCTTGGCGCAAACTCGACAGTCGCAAGCTGGTCCATCACAACGCGAACTTTTGGCAGATGTACTACGAGGTCGTTCCGGGTGATCCAGGACTCGCCATGCTGCATTCAGGGGTGTTGTTGGCGGCGGGAGACGCAGATCGTGCCCAGACCGTTCTGCGGCTGACGTTGCATCGCAATGATCTGGACGAAAGCACCCAGAAGATCATCATCAGCATCATGCGGCATTGTGGAGCATTCATGGCCCCCTCGCATAAGCTGGTGAAGGAGGGCGTCGAGTTGCATGACAAGAATGATTTTGCCGGTGCGCTCGAAAAGTATGACGCTGCGTTGCGTCTGTGGCCGCTGAACGGCTGGGCCGCCTATGAACGTGGCACAACCCTGCGTATTCGTGACAAAGGGGATACCGAGCAGGTCGTGCAAGCGTTCGCACAAAGCAGGAAGATCCAGCCATTTCAGTTTCACGCATGGCAAGGCATCAACAAAGACATTCCAGGCATGATGGAGATGCTCACTCAGCTGCCCGAACTCTGGCAACCTTCGCTCCAAGACATCAAGCAGGTGATGGAACCGGAAGATTTGCTGAAAATATCTGAGATTCTCCAACTTGCCGAGGTGGACGATCTGGCGCTCGTGGCGCGGCAGATTTACATCGTCCGGCGTGGTCCCTACATGCCGGAGGATCACCCGTTCATCGCGAAATCGCTCCGTCGGCTCCACCCCGGCCCACAGGCGGAAACCACCATTGCGAAACTAGGCGGAGCGGGTTTGACGCTAACGCAGATTTTCAAAGCCCCTGTGCCAGGCGAGGAGAAATAGATAACAAAACCCACCGGATGACGCAGGTCATGACACTCCACGTCACATTGTCACTCCCATCACATGGAGCTTGCTCCTGCTCATTGTTGGCTGGCCGGTTGCGACGTTTGTTTGCCTGCCGGTTTTCTTTATCTGGAATGGTGATGTTTTCAGGCCACTCACTTTGCTGATCGTTTTCATTTGGTTCACCCTGATATGGATCTACCTCCTACATTGCGGGTGACATTGGATAATGACCGCTTGATCAAATCGTCACTGTTGCGCGGCACGTCGAGAGACTGGCGAATGATGCGCACCTCAGAGCAGGCCAAAGAGCAGGCCAAAGCATTTCCGCATTCGACATTCATTCGGCATTCGGCATTCTGCATTCGTCATTTTTTCCCCCACATGTCCGCCGCCTCGAACCTTCTTCAACAGCACCTGCAGCAGCGCCAGCTTCGTGGCGTGACGCATGTGGCGCTGCGGCCGGGAATTTTGGAGACGGCGCAGGGACTGGGCCGCAAGCCTGCGGTGCGCGAGTTGCCGGAGCCGGTGCGGTCGTTGGCGGTCGAGTCCGCGCCTGCGGCCCGTGCCATCCTGGAGAATCCACCGGCGGAAAAGCAGAAGGTGGAGCTGATCGAAGTCGCTGGCGATACGCGCGAGGAAAAACTCGCCGCGCTGCGGGTGTTGGCGGAGACGTGGGAGCCTGCGCGCGCGATGGCGAACCTGCGACAGACGATGGTCTTCGCGGTGGGCGATCCGCAGGCGCGTTTGATGTTCATTGGCGAGGCACCGGGCGCAGAGGAGGAAAAGCTGCGTGAGCCGTTTGTCGGACTGGCTGGGCAAAAACTCACGGGCATCATCAAGGCGATGGGGCTCGACCGCCCGCAGGTGTACCTCACCAACATCTGCAAATTTCGCCCGGCGGTGGACGACCAGGGCAGCGGCAATCGCAGTCCGACCTCGACGGAGATGCGCGCCTGCCTATCCCTCGTGCTCACTGAGATCGATCTCATCAAACCGCAGGTGATTGTGGTGCTCGGAGCCACCGCAGCCGAGGGACTCGGCATTCCGGGCAGTGTGGGCGGTCTGCGTGGCCGTTTTCACACCACCAGCGGCATTCCCACGATGGTGACTTACCATCCATCCTATCTGCTGCGTGAGGAGAAGATGGGCGATGGTATTCTAGCCAAACGTCAAGTCTGGGAAGACATGCTCAAGGTGATGGAACGGCTCGAACTGCCGATCAGCGATAAACAACGCGGCTTCTTCAAAGCAAAGTGAAGCTGCGGGCGAACGTTTAGAGTCGCCATGAAGCCGAAAGCCATTTCCCGTCGCGATCTGTTCAAACTCGGCAGCGCAGGTGCTGCGATGCTCACGCGGGCAGAAACACAGGCTGCCGGGAAAAAGGCCGGCCCGGTGTGCGAGGAAGGCGGCTGCTGCATCACGCCGTCGGGTGATTTTTACAACGTCGAGCGCGGCAATCCGCTGCCCTACAAGCTACCCATCGAAAAACAGCGCGAGATCGGCATGCTGCGCGAGACGTGGCAGCTCGAAATCATTGCCGATCCGGCCAGCAATTCAAAGATCGATCGGCCCATGCTGCGCAGCGATGGCACCGCGCTCACCTTCGACAAGCTGATGGAGATCGCCAAGACGAAAGCCGTCAGTTATTTGAAGGTCATCACCTGCAACAACCTCGCCGACCCGCTCGGTCAGGGCTTGTGGGAAGGTGTGCCACTGCGTGACGTGCTCTGGCACTGCGGGCCGGTGGAAAACCTGCGCCATGTCTGGTATCACGGCCATCACAACGAAGACCCGAAGCAGATTTTCAAATGCTACCTGCCGATCAATCGCGTCTTTGAAGATCCACCCGGTGAGCTGCCGGTGCTGCTGTGCTACAAACTCAACGGCGAGTTCCTCACCGGCGAACGCGGCGGCCCGGTGCGGGTGATTGTGCCAGAGGCGTATGGCTTCAAATCGGTGAAATGGCTGCAACGCATCGGTTTTACTAACGCGCATCAGTCCGACGACACTTACGCGAACGGCAACAACGACATCAACTCCTGGCTCAAGACCTTCGCTCGCTTCGCCGACCTGCCAGGCAAGATCAGCGCGGGTGCGGACTACACCATTCAAGGCAACGCGCAGGTCGGTATCTCCGGCCTCACGAAGGTGCAGTACTGGCTGCGTAATATGAACGCACCGCTGCCAGCAAATGATCCGTACTTTAACTCAGCGCCCTGGCAGGATGCGCAGATTGTGCCCTTTGATGCCAGCGGCATCACCGGCTTCCAAGGAGCGCCGCTGCACCCGGTGCAATTTGATCCAGTGACGAAACAGCCACGCGCATGGCCGCTGCGGCACACGCTGTGCCGCTGGACCGCCAAACCGCTGAAACTGGTCGCTGGGAAGTATGAAATCCGCTGTCGCACGATGGATGCCAACGGCGTGGCGCAGCCCATGCCACGGCCATTTCCCAAGTCGGGCAAGAACACCATTCAAAAGTTGCTGCTGGAGGTCACGGCGTGACACGGCGCATCGGTTACGACCACTTTGCCATGAAGCTGTGAGATGCCGGTGCGTGACTTAATTTCAAACTACGATGGCTGAGAAAGGGTTGTGATCGGCTCAGCTGCTGCTTCATGACCACCCGCCTATGTATTCATCCTCTGATCCCTGGAAAGTTCTGTCGTCCAACGTCTCTGTCAGCGTCAGCGCTGAAGGTTGGACGTTGGATTGTAGCGAAGCTGGAGCGGAGGAGGACATTCGCAGTTTCAGAGTCAGCGTGTTGTTTGACTCGCCTTTTCTGACCGTGCCGGTGGTGCATCTGGGACTGAGTGGCTTTGACATCGATCAGCGGGACAGCGCGCGTCTCATGATCAAGCCAGATTGTATCACGGAGTCTGGTTTTGAGGCGGTCATTACCACCTGGGCTGGGTCACGCGTGTACGCTGCCGAGTTCAACTGGATGGCTATCGGTGCGTAGCATGCTGTGTCATTTGCGCAGGCACCACGAGCGGTAGGACAGCTCGCCAGTCCTGAGTGCTTCATACACACGTGAACCCGGCAGACCAGCGAAGTCACGGCCGAGTGAGTGCAGGAAGCCGGGCAGGCGCTGGCAGATGAGTGTTTCACTGCGCGTGGCATTGGCATCCATGCCGCGCAGCACTTCGTCACGGATGTTGCGTGTCTGCACCAGTTGCAGCGGCGCGTTGGCGATGGCGTTTTCCCATTCAGCGAAACCATCGCGAAAACGGAAATCCGCATAAAGAAAATGGCCGCCGGGCCGCAGCACGCGCGCCACCTCGGCCAGGAAGCCGGGGAAATCAGGATAGCAGTGCGAGGCCTCGACATTGATCACGGCGTCGAGCGACGCATCAGGGCAGGGGAGCTTTTGTGCGTCGCCTTGGACAAAGGTGAGGCCCGGCACCTGATGGCGTCGCTGGCAGAAGCGGATGCCGGTGGGATTGAGGTCGAGTCCGGTGTAATTCGCTGGCTGCATGGTGCGGGTGAGCCACGCGGCACCGCCACCGTGACCGCAGCTCACCTCCAGCACTTTCTTCCCACGCAGATCAATCTGTGACGCGACGTAATGATAGAGTTGGATGCAGGCGCGGTTCGGTTCGTCCTCGGGATCGAGCTGCAACCCGACCGGCGGGTCGGTTTCAAAGGCGTAGTTGAGAAACAGCACCTCCTCACCGCGCAGCCGGCGGGTGAGAAAGGGATACCACATCTGCCAGATGGCCTTGCGGACGGGGGCGATGGAGAAAAGGCGTTCGAGAATGGACATGGGATGGATGCGTAGCCTGCGAGTTGGGGGCGACTGACGCAACTGTGCAATTTCGGCGGCGGCTCTCCTGCTGCTGGGGCTTTCGCATGGTAATGAGCATCAAAAAAGCGCGGAGCTTTTCGCCCCGCGCTTCTTGAGATCCCCAGGCGGCTTAGTTCGGGCCTGCCATCACCGCCGCAGCGCATGGATCAGCTCATCGAGTTTGTCGGCGATCGTCTGCACCTCCCCATCAAGGAGCGGGCCTTGCCAAGTCCCGCCCTCTCCCGGCACTTGGCAAGTGCCTCTCCTGGGTCACCGCCGCAGTGCATTGATTAGCTCATCGAGTTTGTCGGCGATCGTCTGCACCTCGCTCTGCGTCGGTGGATCGCTCACGTACATGCCCAGCGTGCCCACGCTGTTGCTATTCATGCTCGTCCCGCTGATGGCGTTGCTCAAATCGGCGTTCGTCACCTCTCCCGGCACGCCCTGTGGGCCTTCAGTGCCAGTGTAGCCCTGGGGGATGCCAAAGGTGAAATGCACATACGTGCCGTCGAAGGACACAGCCACCGTCGCATCGTCACCGGGGGCCAGGGTCGTCACGCCATCCACCACTGCTTGCGCAAAGGGCGGGCCTTGGGGGCCGTCGGCCCCATTGCTGCCGTCATATCCACGTGGGATACCGAAGGAGAAATGCACATAGCTGCCATCATAGGAAACGTCCACCGTCGCAGGCTGCCAGGGCTCCAGCGTGCTCACGCCATCCACCACCGCTTGGGCAAACGGCGGTCCCTGCGGCCCCTCGCTGCCAGGTGGCCGCTCGTAGCCCTGCGCTCCCTGCGGTCCCTCGGGTCCGCTATAGTCCTGTTCGCCCTGGGGTCCAGATGGTCCAGGTGGTCCCTCGTTTCCGGGGTAGCCCTCATAGCCTTGCGGGATCGCAAAGCTGAAGTGCAGCATGTTGCCGGCCACGCTCACCCCCGCTGCCGCCGGATCACCCGGCGGCAGCGTCGTCACCCCATCCACCACCGCCGCGTCCACGCTGGTCACTGCCGCGATCAGCGCCGCCAGTCCGTTGAACTGGTCCCGCAGCTCACCCGCCTCCACCAGGGAGCCATCCACCGGCAGCGCCGGGTTGAAGTCGGTCAGCGACCGCAAGCGGCGGCTGCGTAGTGGAATCGTCAGAGTTTTCATCGGTGTCTTCGTGTTGAAGGGGGGCTAGAGGGGGAGAGCGATGGTCAGACGTTAGAAATCAGACGTTAGAAGTTAGAAGTCAGATGTTCGCCACCTCTGACCTCTCACGGTTCACCTCTTACTTCTCACCGCCCTCCCAGCCTTCCGGCTTTACGCCGCACCGCGAATCACTTCCGGGCTCCAGTTGCTCTGTCCGGGCGTGCCGATCGCCGCTGCACGGAAGACATAGGTCACGCCCACTTCCAGCGTCTTCGTCACCAGTGTTTTCGTCGTGCTGTCCAGTGGACCCCAGACGCGGGGCGTCACATCCGGGCTGCACTGCAGCACATAGGTCAGCGCGTTCTGCACCGTGTCCCAGCGGATCTTCATCATCCCCGCCTCCCCGTTCAAGTCCACGCGCAGGTTCGTCGGCGCGGACAGGCTCGTCACGGGCGTCGGTGGGTTCTTCGCCCCCAGGCCGCTGCTCAGGATCACCTGGCGGTTGCCATTGCTGACTTGCTGCACATAGGCCGCGCGCACATTCATCGTCTCGGTCAATTCTGCCCGCAGTTGGTCCTGTAGAGCCTTGGCATCACGCAACAGCGCCTCAAGGTGGATCGTGTTCAGCGCCGACTCCTGGTAGATGTTGAACTGCGCCAGCAAATCCGCCGCTGGGGGCTGCGGCGTCACGAAGTTCAGGTTCCCCGTCATCATCTCGATGTGGTTCTGGATGTAGGGGATCAGTTGGTTCGTGTTTTTCGCGGACAGTCCCATTTTCACTTTCGCCCCCTCGCTCACCGGTGGCAGCGCATCACCCACCCCATAGCGGATCATCCCGTAGCGGTGGTTCTCGTCATAGCGACCCGTCGGCACGTTCATGGCGGCGGCAGGTTGGGCACCAGCGCCGGGCTTCTTCCGGGCGGCGGCGGTTTGGGTCTGGGCGGTGGGTTGGCTGGCGGAGGAGGTGCCGCTGCCGGGGTTGGCTCCTGCATCGGGAGCTTCTGCACTGATGTTTGTTTTCATGGTCTGGTTTGGTTTGGTTGGATTTACTGGTATCAGCGGCTCGCACCAGCCCAGACACCGGAAAGGCATCAGGGCAGGGGAATCAGCAGCCGCAGAGTTGGGTGTGTGTCATGTTTCAGATGAAGTGTCGTAAAAGCGTTCCTGATTAGAACAATGAAAATTATAAATATTATCATATTTATTGCAAGAGTAATCTTCAGCCACCCTTAAATCGCTGCCTAATGGCTCGGCATTCGACCCGCTAAGAGTCTTTCATTTTCAAGCAAGTAACTGCCTTTCTTGGCGAGGGTGCTACCCTTGAAAAAAAAACGCCAAGCCCCTAGATTGAAGCTGGTGTCACACCGCCGCGCGCTGCCTTCGTGCCCTGCCGCTGCGCCCTCAGGGGTGGAAAAAACCAACTCTTTTTCAAAAAAATGAGGGCAAGTGCGATCAACCTGATGGCAAGTGCGATCAACCTGATGGCAAGTGCGATCAACCTGATGGCAAGTGCAATCAACCTGATGGCAAGTACGATCAACTTGATGGCAAGTGCCAAGAACCTGAGGGCACTGGACGGCAGGACGCACTGAAATCAGGCGAGGAAGACTTGAAATCCCGCTGCCACTGTCTATATGAACAGTATGAAGGCCGATTTCTCCGGGGGCACCCTCCATTCCACTGACTACTTCCAGTCTCGCGACCGGGAGGCGGGCCGCGCCTGGCTCATTATGCAGGGCAGCCACTGGCACGTCCTGCTCCCGCGCCTCTGTGCCATGCGCCCCACCGCCGCCATCGCCCGGCCCGTGACGGACAGCCAGGAGCGCGACGGCTGGCGCTGGCGGCTGGAGTTGGGGGAGTGGTTTGTGCCGCTGCCCCGCCCTCAGATCATCGGCCCCCGCCCGCTGCTGCCGGAGCCCTACACCACCTCCGACCGCACCCTGACCCTCTACGCCACCGAAACCCACCCCGCTGCCGGTCAGAGCTTCTTCGGCAGCATCCAGCCCGGCATCCAGATTCACGCCACCTGCCATCTCTACCTCGTCCGCGATGTCCGCCCGCGCCCCCGCTGCTAAGGCCAGTGACTGGCTCGTCCTCGTCCTCCTACTCCTACTCGTCCTCGATCCCAGCGTCCCACCAGCTTCTCCAGCATCCAAGCCGCCAGAGTGATTGGCCGAGCCGAGCCGACTGGTGGAGGCGAGACAGACTGAGCGCAGCGAAGCCCGCAGGGCGACACGAAGCGTGAGGCGCGAGGGAGTCAACAAAACGAAAAAGTTAAAAAAGGTCCAGGCAGCAGAAAGATTGGCCGCAAAAAAACATTCGGATTCGGACAGATTAAAACCGCTGATAGGACGCTGACAAGACGCTCATGAAGAAGGGTTGAAATCAGCGTCGCATGAGCGTCAAATGAGCGGTTAAAAAATTCCCCACGCCGGATGCATGGCCGCAAAAGGGCGCAAAGTTCGGAGACTGAGTGATTAGAACAGGAGGTAAGGGCGGGAACAGAGGATCGAGCAACCAATCAGCCAGAAGGATTGGCCGAAAGAGACGAAAGAGTTAAAAAAAGGACCAGGCAGCCTGATTCATGGCTGCAAAAAAATCAAAAAGGCCGAACCGCCAGAGGTTCACAGGAGTTCAGGGAGAGAACGGAGATAGGAGGCCCTGCCGTTCCTAGCCTTGTTGACCGACCACGCCGCCGGGAGCAGGGCCAAACCGCAGGCACCGCAGAATCAAGCGGGACTGCGCCGTGAGCATTATCCCACACAATGTCTTGTCACTTCACGGAGTGGGCGCTAGGATTTTCCCCTTATGTGCACCATCTGGGCATTCGACTTGGGCAAAGGCAGCATCGGCGAGAAAAAACAAAGGGCGCTCTTTCGAGCGCCCTTGTTGGCGGTGCGAAACCGCCGTGTGGAAGTCACCCATTATCCCGGTTCAGAATGCTCTTCCCAACATGGATTCCCGGAGGGCTGGTTTTGATCTAATTTTCCAAAGTGGAAGCAAACTCTCATCTGTCAACATACCGCTATGATTTCCCGAAACTACCTGCTGCATCTGCAACACCTTGGCCGCGATGAAGCGCAAAAAAAGTGGGTGAGCGATGCCTACTACCAGTCGGCGGTGTCGCTGGGCATCGACATTGGATTGGAAGGCATCGGTCTCTATCTGCGCAAAGGGCGGGATGAGATCTTTGCGAAGACCATTGATGTTAGTGATGTTCTGCCGGGTGCAAACGCCTTGGAAAAGCGCCGACAGCTAAGACATGCGAGGCGCAACCGTACCAACAAACGGACGCGGCTTTCACGGCTGGATGCGTTGTTGACGGCGCATGGATTGCCGCTGCCTTGGAACGACAACAAAACTGCTTATGAGAACAGTGACCCATTTAAGATGCGTCATCGAGCGGTGCGACCGGAAGGAAACGGCTTGGACAGCAAGCATGCGCTGGCCATTGCCATTCGTAGTTGTGTTTCCCTGCGTGGATATGATTATGGCCGCTTCTCCGAAGATGGAGAGCACCCATGGGGGCGCTCGTCCCGACTTGCGGATGCGCTGAAGTGGCTGACCACGGCCACCATTGATGATACGCTTGCAGTGCGTTTGCAGGAGTATGTGCAAAGGCGTGAGCTGGCGGCTAAAAAGAGAGATCCAGATGCCAAATGGGCGGAGTTTGATGCAGAGATTTCCAGGCGGCTCCAGGTGTCGAATGAGCACACATTGGAGACGGTTCTGAAGGACCACTTCAAAGGAGACAAGCATGACAACCTCCGTCAGAGGGCGCGTGGCTTTGCGTTCCCACGGCACAAGGTCTGGGAGCACCTGACACAGATTGTCCGCCGTCATTCCGCTTTGATTGGGGATGCTGAGGGTTTTCTGGCAGCGCTCGGGATTGATCCTGATGACAAGAAGTTGTTTCCAGAAGTCACCAGTGCAGCGGCGGCACGCGAGAAGGCCATCTTTTGGTATAATCGTAAATCAATTCCAGAGATGGAAGCGCACTGGGCGAAGAAGCGAAAAGATTGCCCTTATTCCATCCGGTTAGAGCTAGGCGACCAAAAGACGAGTGCGCGAGGACATCGTGCATTGCGGATGTGGGCGATGTTGGAGTTCGGCATGACCCGCCGAGTTGAGATGACTTACAGCGACGCTGAAAAGTTGAAGGCATTGAAGCAAGCTGGGCAAAAGGTGAACGCCAAGAAGTGTCTCAAAGAGTTTCTCCACACGCTCACGCCTCAGGCGGTCAAGTCATTGGTTGAACTGGTGGCCGAACAATACGGCGCAAATGCAGACACAGTGGTATTGGACAAGGAGCGCCGGTCTGAGTCAAAGAAGCGGGCGCGGGTGATCATTGAGGAAGACATCGAAAAGCACAGCGGCATTGCGTTGGAATTGAACCCCAAGCCAGCAGTCATGGGCAAAGAGAGCTGGAACGAATCTTTTTTTGATCAGCTTGAAGACATCGTGGCACCGAACGTGACCTCTGGCACGGGCAGTCTGTTTCATGGAACCGCAGAGCGGCTATTCAATGCGGCTACTCACAACGGCACAGACTTCACGCCAGTGGGCTACAACGCCCGCCTGGTGGATTTGCATTTCTATGATTGGCGGCGTGAAAGCGTTCTGGACTGGGGTGTTTATCCGCAGGTGGAGTTTCTGCTGGGACGGCGTGTCAAGCATGGCAAACGGAAGGGCGAAGTATCGCGGTCATGTCAGGGCTTCCTGCGCCAGTTGTTTGATCGCTTCCAAGTCGATGGACATCCGCTGAAAGGAATGACCGTGCCGGACTTCGTGACTGTCGAGGTCGTGGGTGATCCGCCACGCACGCAAAAGCAGAAGGATGAAATTCTCAAAGAGCACAAAAAGAAGCGTGATGAGCGGCGGGAAGCATTCGCTAAATCTGGCTATGCAGATTCAGGCGTGGCTTCAAGTCGTCGCCGTATCGCCTTGCATGGGCAGCAGAAGGGCCGCTGTCCTTATACGGGCGACATGTTGCCGGCTGATCCGCTGGATGGCAGGCTGGAGATCGAACACATTTATCCAGCCGAACTTGGCGGTCTGTCTGTGGATGACAATCTGGTGCTGACGCTGAGAACGACCAATGGCTTGAAGAACCGCCGAACACCGCTGCAATGGCTGGGAGAGGAACGAATGAAAGCTTTGACGGCCATTAATGCGGACATGCGCTGGTCTGCGCGCAAGCGCGAGGTGTTCCAGTGGGGGACGCGCAAGGAAGATGATCCGGCTGGGAAGTGGGCCAAGCATTATGATGATCGAGAGCATCTGCTTGTGCCTGATTTTGGCAACATGACGCGGACGGCCCAACTTGCCCGGCAGCTCAATGCTGCGGTGGCTGACTGGCTTGGCATTGCCAAGCAGCCGGACGAGATGGCAAAACGAATCGCCACACCCAGCGGCTGGCTGGCGTCCCAAGCACTCAGGTCTTGGCTCCCTGACTACCGCAAAGATCGCGCAGACATGACGCATCACCTGATTGATGCGGCGGTGCTTTCCCACATTCCTCCGAGAGAAGGCATGAACAGCGTGCATTGCGGCGGTGTTTTTTTCACGGAACGAATCTCGGAGATCAACCAGCAGAGGCCAGGAGAGATGACGGACCGGCTAGTGACTCGGGCACTACCAGGTCTGCTGGATGCCACGGTGATGCAGAAATGGCTTCCGGGTGAGAGACGAGAATACAGTCAATGCCCAGTGTTGCTGCGGAAGACGCGTAGCAAGATGGGTTCGCTCGGCGACTCGACGTTCTGGCGGCAGGCAGACAGCAACAAAGCGGATCTAGCCCAGCGAGAAGGTAGTCCATTCAATCCAGCCGATTACAAGGGGGATGCCGACAAGCTTCTTGGACTCCTCCGCAAGATGGGAATCAACGAGCGCAAAGACAAACAGTGGCGTGCGAGAAACAAGCGCAAAGGGTTGCCGCCACCTCCGCTCAAAGACGTGCTGCCAACCATCCAAGACATCGAGAAGTATCTGGAGGCGGCGACCGCCACCTTGCAGTCCGAACGTGGACAGACGCCACCCGTGTTACGTTTGCGGGATGGTAAGGATGGCAAACCATGGACGCCGATTACCAAGGTTTGGAAGTGGAACAGCAAGGGCAGCCTTGGCAAAGGGCTTGGCTGGAGTGGCTGGGTCAATGAGAAGGGCACACTCACGTCCCTGCGGAACATTGATTTGAAGTATGACCGCTTGGAAGTCTGGCTGGGATATGCTGTCGAAGTCGCCTTGAAGGCGAGGAAGAAAAACGACCCGGTATGGGAAACGGCTGGCTGGCAATACCAGAAGCGACTCATCCCGCACGCAACGGCGTTGCGGCATCTCAAACAGCTCGGACTGCGGTATGACCGCGACGGCAGAAAGCTTGCGCCTGCTTTCATGCAGGCCAAGCCAGATAAACCGGAAACGCATCAAACACTCCGAGATTTGATTGAAGGGAAGCGACTGGTGCCGTTTTCCAAAAAAGTTGGAGTCGTTCGCCGGGGCGATGTGTTCCGGGTGGGTTATGGCCGGGACGGGAGTTTGACGCATGTCCCTGCGGAGCAGGTGTGGAGCACATTCCTGAAAGTGACTTCTACAACAGCCGACAACGATGGGATGATTGAAATGAAAGGTCTGCTGATCTCCGATAAGAAGCTGACACCGCTCAAAGACTGCACGCAGGATGTCCTTACGCGCAAACTCAGCGTTTCAGCAGATTTGGCGGCACTGCTGGGATTACCCCCAGCTCTTGATCATGCCCGTTCCCTCATTGCTGAAGGTCGGATCAAGACGCCCACGGTTCCAGATGATTCATCACCTGATACTGTTGGAGGATGAGGCGGATGTGCAGCTCCAGCTCGGCAAGCTGATTTCTTGTGGCAAGAAGATCGCGCTTGAAGTGCTGGGGAGTGTGCAATGCTTTTCGACCAAGGCGCGCTGGAGCCAGAGCGCCTTGGAGGCTTTGGCGTCGCAATGCCCCGTGGTGTTTGCGCGCTGGGACAGCCGGGCGAAGAAGTGGGCGACGGCCAGCATGATCCCGCGCTGCCGCTATGTGAACCCGACAGCGCAGGCGAAGGTCTGCCGCCTGCCGGAGAAGCGGGCGACGCAACTGGCCTCCGACATTCTGTGGACGAAGATCGAGAACCAGCACCTCATGCTGCGGATCTTTGATCCGCTGCTGGGGCCGCTGCCGAAGCTGAAGGACAATTCCTTCTCCCGCATCCTGCGGCTGGAGGCCAAGTATGCGCGGTTCTTCTGGGCACGATATTTCAAGGCGGCCAGCACAGACTTGTTTGCGCGGGAGAAGCGCAAGGCGGAGCATCCACTGAATGTGGCGCTGAACTACGGCTATGGCTTCCTGTATCACGCGCTGGAATGGCAGTGCGTGGCCTCCGGGCTGGAACCGGGCGTGGGCATCGTCCACAAGCTGCGCCGCAGCCGCCCCTCGCTGGTGTGTGATCTGGTGGAGCCGTTCCGTTGCTGCGTGGAACTGACGGTCATCCGCCATCTGGATGAGATGCACGACAAGAAGAAGATGGCCGGGCGCTATGCGGAAATGCTGGAGGAGACGCTGACGTATCGTGGCCACCGCTTCCGCCTGCGCAGCATCATCCGGCTGGTGGTGGAATCCTTCGTGCAGGCTCTTGATGGTAAGAAGCCTTTTGAACCCTTTGCCCTGCAACCACGTGATGCCTGCGTTTAAGGTAGTCCGCACAGTCCTCTGTCCGGAATCATCTGCACCGACCGCACAGGGGACTGTGCGGACCACTTTATGCTCGTGATGCTCGCCTATGACCTGTCGGAGACGAAGCACCAGACGCTGATGCGGGTGGAGTTCGAGCGGCTGGGCGGCGTGCGGGTGCAGTATAGCATCTATGTCTTCGAGGGAGAGCCGCACGAGTGCGACCGGGTGATCCGTTACATGCGGCGGGTGGCGCTGAATGTGGACGGGGATGTGCGCCTTTTCCCGATGGAGCGCACGGTTTGGGAGGCGCAGCTCCTCCTGTGCGCCCAGGATGAAACCGAGAAGAAACCACCGCCCTTCAAACCATTCGTGGTTTTCTGGGAGTCCCCAAGCCCTTCAAAATGAAGGGCTTGGGGAGGGGTACTTACCACAGTGCTCCGGTGGGAGCGAGATCAAAACGAATTTTGCGCCAGCACCGGGGAGGAAATTCGCTTACCACAGTGCTCCGGTGGGAGCGAGATCAAAACTAGCGCCGCATGAGTGCCGCGCATCGCGCGCTCTTACCACAGTGCTCCGGTGGGAGCGAGATCAAAACCGATGTCGAAAAACGCGCCGCTGCAAAGAGCGCCTTACCACAGTGCTCCGGTGGGAGCGAGATCAAAACGGCTTGTCCAGAGCTGCCCAGATAAACGCGGCCTTACCACAGTGCTCCGGTGGGAGCGAGATCAAAACGGCGCGAGGCCGAGGGTGGTGGCGCGCTTGAACTTACCACAGTGCTCCGGTGGGAGCGAGATCAAAACTTGAGCGCGACACCGAGCCGCTGCGACATGGGCTTACCACAGTGCTCCGGTGGGAGCGAGATCAAAACCCGCCGGTGGTGCAGCCGCACGCGCCCCAGGACCTTACCACAGTGCTCCGGTGGGAGCGAGATCAAAACCGGAGGCAACCGCGTCGTGTACCCAGATGCCTCTTACCACAGTGCTCCGGTGGGAGCGAGATCAAAACCGGGGCAGAATTGAACGGCAACCGCCGGGAAACTTACCACAGTGCTCCGGTGGGAGCGAGATCAAAACATAGCGCCACCGAGGCTGTCGGCGTTCTCGATCTTACCACAGTGCTCCGGTGGGAGCGAGATCAAAACCATATATCCAAGGGAGCAAAGCCACCGTCTGGCTTACCACAGTGCTCCGGTGGGAGCGAGATCAAAACGATTCCAGAGCTGGGCGAGTTGGCGTTTCAAGCTTACCACAGTGCTCCGGTGGGAGCGAGATCAAAACGCTACCCGAGCAGTGGCTCCACAAGCATCTGGCTTACCACAGTGCTCCGGTGGGAGCGAGATCAAAACGTTAGACCTACCAGGGTGGGATTGTGAGCAGACTTACCACAGTGCTCCGGTGGGAGCGAGATCAAAACATCCCAACCCGACCTTTTGCGGCTTTTCACAGCTTACCACAGTGCTCCGGTGGGAGCGAGATCAAAACGCGTTCTCGTTCCTGGCGAATGGCTTCGGCTTCTTACCACAGTGCTCCGGTGGGAGCGAGATCAAAACAGGTCCTGGTGTTCGCTCGCAACGCGAATCCGCTTACCACAGTGCTCCGGTGGGAGCGAGATCAAAACTTGAGAAGTTCAACAGCCAGGCATCGAAGGCGCTTACCACAGTGCTCCGGTGGGAGCGAGATCAAAACGGAATTCCGACCCGCTACATCCGCGACCATTTCTTACCGAGGTGCTCCGGTGGGAGCGAGATCAAAACGCGATTTGTCGAACTGTTGCCATGTTGCCACGCTTACCACAGTGCTCCGGTGGGAGCGAGATCAAAACGGGGATCGATGAGCATGACATGCGGTGCATCGCTTACCACAGTGCTCCGGTGGGAGCGAGATCAAAACTGGAAAGACGCTGCAGGGAACGCCGAGTGAGCTTACCACAGTGCTCCGGTGGGAGCGAGATCAAAACACCGGCCAGGTGCTTGCCGCTGCGCCGTTGGTCTTACCACAGTGCTCCGGTGGGAGCGAGATCAAAACCGAGGCAGTATCCATTCTCAATCAAGGTGCGTCTTACCACAGTGCTCCGGTGGGAGCGAGATCAAAACGGCATGTGCGCGTACTCGGATAGCTCCTCGCATCCTGGCTCAAGACCGTTTGAGCCGCGAGGAGTCTCTTTCGGGGCGTGTCGAAGGGGTGGTGGAGGTCTGTGGCTGCCGTCACGACCCGAAGGAGGGGGTGCATCGCCGGAATGATGTTTTATTGTAAATATAACTGTACCCCTTAAATAGGCTGGGTATAGAGTGCGGATGCAGTTGAGTATCACGAACATTCAAGCCACCGACGAAATCGAAGTTAGCGTCGTCTTTCGCATTCCCGCCGCCGGTGGCAAGCTCACCTCCTTTGAACAGGCTGAAGAAGCTTTGGCGCTACGTCTCAATGAGATCGGCTGCGGCGCTAC
>Ga0209284_10000609_pt1 | contig 58182 bp, 50 predicted proteins | sample FRY03_FD_187211 | JGI IMG/M metagenome (GOLD analysis project Ga0209284, IMG submission 187211) | Freshwater microbial communities from Lake Fryxell liftoff mats and glacier meltwater in Antarctica - FRY-03 (SPAdes) (version 2) | ecosystem: Environmental > Aquatic > Freshwater > Ice > Glacier...
GCATTGATGTGGACGGCATTTTGTTCATGGATCACGAAAAAGATATTGCGATTTTGAAGTTCGACGCCACCCGCTGTAAAAGTCCGCTTGCATCCATCCCAGTGGCGAAAGTCCTGCCTGACACTGGAACGGAAGTCGTCGCCATCGGAGCACCACTGGGTCTGGACATGTCCGTAACAGAAGGCATCGTCAGCGCCACTCGCACGGCCAGTGAATTGAAATCCTCAGTTGGACTGAAAGGTCATACCGGCACATGGGTCCAGACAACTGCCGCGATCTCACCGGGAAATAGCGGAGGTCCGTAGATTACAAAACGCGGCGAAGTTGTGGCGATCAACACCATGTCGCTGGTCGGCGAAGGGGCTCAGGCCTTGAATTTTGGTATCTCATGCGAAGACATTTTGCATGCCATGACAGAACTTGAAGACGCACCGATTCCGCTGAGCCCGTTAGTGGCACCAGACCGGCATCCACGCGGCGAAGGCGGAGATTCGAATGAGGACGGCATCGAAGACGTCTCCGGTACACCCGAAGGTGACAAGTTGCTGGCCGATCTGCGTAAGATTGTCATTTTGTTTGGAGCATCTACGTTCAATGATCCGCGGCGAACTGTTGTTAGTGCGGTGAAATCCGAAGCCCGACAGGTCCTGGAAAAATCAGGAATCGAAGAGAGTCTGATCAGCAGCGACAAAGCTATTTTGTTGATTCTGATGAAACTGGAAAGTTCCGGAAATCGCATTGTGCTCTACATCACTGCCCATGTGATTGTGGAAGACGATTCCAGCGGTCGTCCGCACGCCTACAAGGTCTGGGAACGGACGGGGGAAGTCGGATCGATCTCCCAGCAATCAATTTATGCTGGAAATTTGCCAGTAAATCTGAAGAAGGAGATCAAAGACTTCTTTGGTAAACTGAAGACCGACATTCTCAAAGCCAGAAAAACAACGTCCGGAAGCACCAATTAGCGCCTGTTTTAGGCGAATCTGACTGGCATTTTTTCGGACTTGCGGTTATCGTGCCCCGTTCAAAATTGAATCCGTGAATGTGCCGAACCCGCGTTTTTCGGCGTTTTCTCGACATCTGTCCGGTCTTCAACTCACAAACGACACAGTTCTTCCCTATGCCTAATTCAGCATCTGCCGAAAAATCTCTCCGTCGCTCCAATGTTCGCCGCGATCGAAATCGCCAGCAACGCGGATCGCTTCGTACGCGACTCAAGAAGTTCCGTGCGTATCTTGCAGAGAAGCCGACTCAGGAAGATGCGGACAAGCAGTTCAGCTTGGTCGTGAAGGCACTTGATCAAGCGGCCTCGAAGAAGCTGATTCACAAGAACGCAGCTTCTCGTACGAAATCACGTCTTGCTGCACTAAAGCGTAAGACTTTCGTAGGTTAAGAAAATTTACCTCGCGAGAGTTCTTAGCATCACTAAGGCTCAATCGCAGGTCATTCAAACACAAAAAGCCGCCGTTCATTCAAAACGGCGGCTTTTTTACGTTATCCGTCGCCGGCGAGCGGCAGGTGTCAGCCTGCCGGTACATTGCGACGCGTGCGACGTCGATGTTCGCAGAATCGCGGTCGTACCGGTCGGCTGACGCCACACCGCTCACCAATAATCTCCGCACCATGGAGAACTGCGCCGATACACTGAGTCGTTTACGAATCAATTTAACAGGAGGGCGCAGAGGTAGCAGAGAAACACAAACTCACATTACACTGCAAACAGTTGGAATCTTGTATTGCTGCGAAGATTTCGGGACAACAGAATCGCAGAATCCGGAGACTGACATCTCGCGGCTCGCCGGATCCCGGCGAGCAGGGCGACGTCAGTCCCCTGATTGTGTTTGCCCCTGCGATTCTCTGCTTCCTCTGCGCCCTTCTGTTAAAAACTGCGATTTCGTGTTCCTCACGCACTTCGAAAATCGCAACTACTCTGGCTTCACGCCTGTCGCCTCGTCCGCCGCCGGAGCTTTGTAGTCAGGATTCAGCTCAGGTTCGTTCTTTTCGATGTCCGCGTAGAGTCGCAAAATTTCGGCAGTTCGCTTCAACTGGAACTCGGCGATTCGATGCTTTGTTACGGCTTGCTGAAACTTGCTGATGTGGATGTTACCAGTCTCGAAAATCCGTTTAGCTCGTTCCAGCTCGGAACCTTGTTCCGCGAGTGCAACCTGCGATTCTTCGACGTCAAGCTGAAGAAGGCGAAGGTCTGACTGATACTCCGACCACGCTTGACGCCAATCGCGTGCCTGATCTTTCTGCCCCCGTTCGTTGTTACTCAGCTGTTTGCGGAGGCCCAGGAGTGTGCCAGCAATGTCGTTTTCCTCGCCTTCTTTTACAACTCCTTCCGCGATCAGTTCAGTCATCGGTCGCGACCGACGATCAATAAATCCCTGTAACCGTTTCTGTTCTTCCACATGACCGGTAAATAGACGTCGAAGGTTTCTCAGGGTCTTGAGAACTTCCGATGGAGGCGGCAATTCCATGGCAGCTGCCGCGCTCGATGAACTCGCTAAAAATGAGGCGTTGCCGGTGTCTGACCCTCGCGGGCCGGGAGGGATCGACACCGCGTTGCCGTTTTCTGGGTGAGGTCCGGGCTCGGCCGATGGCGAACTTGCGATTGGCTGACTCTCTAAGGCGTGTTTTGGATTGGTACGTGAATTCCAGTCATCGGTGTTACTGTTTGGATCGAGTAACTCTTCAACTCGCCGTTTAATGATTTGGTCACGGTTCTTTTCGCGAGCTTCCAGGTTTGCTTCAATCTTTTGCAGCTTGAGTCGCAGCTTTTGTGCTTCAAGTTGCTGAAGTTGCTGGCGGACGTCGAAGGCTTGTGTGACCTGACTCAGAAGTGCCGCCTTGTCGGGCTGCTTTGTGGCGAAGTCTGAAGCTTCCGGAGTAGCCGATCGCAGGGCATTCAATTTCACTTGCAGCGCTGAGATTTGTTCTTCAAGTTCAGTTGCAATTGTCCTGTTGGTCGCATCGACGCCAAATAAAGAACCGTTCGCAGAATACTGTGCTTCCACAAGACGGCATAGCTCTTCCATTTTGGACTTCGTTTCCGGTACCCAGCGCTGGCGTGCTACCATAAGATTGATGGTTCCACGTTCCCGAGAATGAAACGCCATGAAGCGATCGTTACGCTTGTACCGTGGAAGCGATTCACTCCATTTTCGAAATTCTTCCTGGAGACCGCTGCACTTGCTTTGATACTCAGCTTCATCTGAACTCTTGATTTCTAGTTTCATCACCAAATTTCCGGGCTGCAAGGTCGTATCCGTCGGTGATGTCCATTGCGCCTTCTCTGCGGCAAATGTATACAGATGCCCGTTGTCTTCAATTGCCACGAGAGACGGATGGCATACTGGAACCGCCTTCGAGTCCTTCGAAAGTTCAATCACATCCCACCAACCTTTTTCACCGCTGAAGGCTGCAACAGAATCACCGAATCGAACTGCCGCCACAGTGTCGCCTATTTGCCGGATGATCTGATCCTGAGGTTCAATACTGATCACTTCCCAGTCGCCGAGTTTAATGCTGAAACCTCGCAGCTCGTCATTCTTCTCGGACCAGGTGATCATCACGCCGTTCGAGCTTTCCTGCCGATCATCTGCCAAACTCCCGTCACCAATGCCGCTGTCGCCAAATCCATCGGCACCACCAGAACCACTTGGTGCTGAAATTGCTGGAGCTGAATCGGTTGGAGTATCAGGCGTGTTCCCAGCCGCATCGTTTTGTGTTCCTTCATCCTGTTGACAAGCATAAAGCGACGCAGGCAACAGGAGCAGTAGCGATGCCGCGATGAAATTGAAACAGAGAGTTTTCATGATTCGCCTCGTAATAAAGGGAAAGGTCACAGTATCCGTCTCGCTCCGTCAAGACGATGTATTGATTGATCAATGCATTTTCTGCCCCAACGGGGCTCAATGTGAAAGCCTGGGGCAACGCCCCAGGTCATGGTGAATACATACGAGAAAGCCCTGAAAGGGCGATATCAAAGAGGAATCAATTCCGCCCCGTTGGGGGCTTTGTTGGTTGGTTGTGGCTTGGACCCAGGGCGTTGCCCTGGGCTTTCACATGACAGGCTTTCAGCCCACAAACTCATCGACGGAAAACCGGGCGTAAACAATGAACGGGGCAACCTGAATTTTCTGACGAGTGTATTTTGACAAAAGCTTATCACGGCGGAGCGTGATGGGTACTTTGTTCGAGCAATTCGTCCGTTTCCAAATCTAATACTTTCAATTCTTCGTCGATGCCGTCGTTCCATTCCGGTTCAGCGGTAGACGTTGTTTCTGGTAACGCTTTCAATTCAGTGCCGACTGATGACTCAGAGTGTTTCGGCCATCGGTAGATGATTAGGAATCCAAGTGCGAGAACGGTGATAACCCCCGCAGTCGTCAGACGCCTGACGTTCTTCAAGAACCGAGCCGATTTCTTCGCCGTGAGTTGCCGAGCCGCTTCCGGCAGCAGAAACGCTTCTGGTTGCTGGGCGTGAGCGAGGCAATCTTCCAGCAACTGAGCGATCTCATCAGCCGATGAAAAGCGTTCGTCGGCGGACTTGCGAAGCAGTCGCAGCACAATGCCGTCGAACCAATCGGGAATCTCGGGATGTAGTTCGCGGATTGCTCGTGGGGCGTCGTCGGTGACTCGACGCAGAATTCCGTAGGTTGTTTCAGCTCGAAACGGTGGCCGTCCCGTCGTCATGGCGTACAGTACGCTGCCGAAACTGAACAAATCGCTGCGAGTATCGACACCTTCGCCACGTGCCTGTTCCGGTGACATGTAATGCGGCGTACCGGCAATCAGTCCGCTGCGTGTCAGCGTCGCATCATCAACCGCGCGAGCCAGGCCGAAGTCGGTGAGCATGACTCGTTCGACGCCGCGTTCCAAAAGTATATTCGCGGGCTTCACATCGCGATGAACCAGCCCCTGTGCATGAGCCGCCGCTAAGCCCCGTGCGACCTGCACGCCGATTCGCAGCACATCCAGAATCGGCAACGCGCCTTCGCGATCCAGTCGATCCTGCAGCGATTCGCAATCCACATACGGCATGACCAGAAACGGCAGTTGTCCACTGGAATCGACGTGCAAAATCGGCATCACATTGGGATGCACGATCGCTGCTGTTGCTCGTGCTTCGCGAGCAAAGCGTTTCCTCGCCGCGACGACCGACGCCAAATGCGGTGCCATGACTTTCACCGCGACAAGTCGATTCAGTTCTTCCTGAAATCCCTTCAGCACAATTCCATGTGCGCCCTGACCAATAAACTGTCGAATTTCGATATCTCCCAGCCGCCCGAGTGATTCCTTCGTTTGCGTCGGCTGTAAGAAATCGACGATAAAGTCGCTGGGCTTGAGTACCGGGCCGCAGTCGTGAAAATCATCATCGTCGTCGCCAGAGATCAGAGGCTTCGGAATCAGCGTTGATCCGTTGTGCGACGCCTTAGCATTTTCGCCGCTGGTTTCATCTCGCAGCACATTACCAACGTGATCCCAACTGCGGTGATCTCCCGCAAGTTGCTCCAGCTTCGTTCGACACGCCTCGCATTCCGATAAATGCAGCGCGAGTCGTTCTTCCTGCTGCTCGGTCAGTTGATCGCTGAGCGAGCGGTGGAGGAGTTCGAGGTTGCAGTGAGTTGAAGTTGCCATCGTATTGGAGATTTCAAATTTTTGCAGGGTGTGTGAAGCGCAGCGAAACACACTATGTCGGGGTTTTCAGTTTGAGGTTGTTGGTTTTAAGAAGCTGCAACTCGCCCGTGTTTTACGAAGCACAGTGGATCGCAGGGTTGAGGCGCAACGGGCCAGAATTGGTGCGTTGCGCGTTACTTCACGCACCCTACTCATCATCATTCACTTCCGCCACCTTCGTTCTAATCTTCGCAATAATACGACTGCGCGACATATAGATGCTGCCCGCTGTAACGCCAAGTTCCGCAGCGACTTCATCGACGGGGCGTTCATCGATCACAGTCGCCCAGAACGCTCGCCAACTGGATTCCAGGAATTCATGTCGCACCTGCTCGGCGGCCCAGACGATGAGTTCGTGTTCATACTTTCGCACGTGCTGTTCATCCGGCTTGTCCGCGACATTCTGCAACACAGCCACCAGATCACTGCCGCCGACTCCGCCGGCCTGTTTTCGTTCACGCGACATAAATCGAATGACAACATTCCGCGACACGGTGCTCAGCCAACGCCGAAATGATGCGGCGTTGCCGTCGTCTTTCCAGCCATCAATCGATTTCGCGATGGTCATCAGAATCTGCTGCGTCACATCCGGTATATGCCGTTCGGGAACTCCCTGTCGTCGAGACAACTGATTCAGAAACCCTTCATACGAACACACGAAATCGCGCCAAGCGAATTCGTTTTGTTCGTTTTTCAGCCTGACGATCAGGCTTTTGCGGGTTTCCAGAGGCGACATGAACAGTTCCTTTACTTGCTGAGTACCACATGTTCGCAGTTTCTCACGCCTGAATGGAAATGTTTCGCCAGATTTTTCGCAACGCAACCTGCTCTACACGCCGGCAGCGGGCTCTGATCTCTTTAATGAATTGGCAAACGAATGGGGGCAAACGAATGGAACGCTCGCACACGAATCTATGAGATTGTTCATTCGTTTGCCATAACCAAAGCATCACAAAAGGTACGAGTTAAGAACCGTTTATTGACGATCCAGAGGGATTTGATCGCGGATACATGATATCAACATGCCGTCGCGTCAACGGCAAAAGCCTGCCGTCCGTTGCGACGTTCGATCTATTGGTTGTATGTCACTACGCTCGCCAGAACCTAGTTTCCGCCGTCTGGTGATGTCAGCTAAGCACCTGAATTCCACAAGTACAGGATCGTACGTCCCCTGGGACGGAATCGCATTCTAACTCAACGCCGCAGCAGGAATTCATTGGAATTCAAAACGGACCAGGCAATGTCCTGCAATGCTGCTTTTGCATCGCGGCGATTGGCAACGTGCTCCAGCATTGCTGTCGATTCTGCTGTCGTGGGTGAGCGGCTGAACGCGGTCCACCAGAAATTGTCGATGAACTGGGCGGCTGTTTCATTAGATTGCACGGACGCTGCGACGCGGTTTTCACGATCGTTCAACAGCTCTGTGATCAATTCGCCGCTGACCATTTCCATGGTTTGTGCCAACGTCGTTTCGCCCGTGCGTTCGCATTCACAGGTGAGCAGTCGGCTGGGTTTGCCGAACAAGGCAAGGAACCGATCGCCGACTTCCGGACGGCTGTAACGATGTCCGCCGTTGCGGACTCCGGCAAGTTGTACGGCTCGTGTGTCATCAGGATAACCGCCGAATTTTGCGGACACGTCGAGCACCTGACTAATGGCGTCGATTGTTTGTTCGGCCGTCAGTCGATGCGGGATGGCGTGTGAAAATGAAGTGGCGTCGTCAAGGTTCGTGTCGTTGGGTTCGGACGATAACTGATACGTGTGCGAGTTCAGAATCAATCGCATCAGTTCACGCACGTGGTAGCCGTTTGAGACCAATTCGTTCGTGATGGCATCCAGCAGTTCGGGATTGGATGCAGGATTCGTCGAACGAAAATCATCGATCGGATCAACGATGCCCTGACCCAGCAATTGGAACCAGATTCGGTTCGCCTGAGTCGCAGCGAAGCGACGGTTGTCGGTTGATTTCAGCCATTTGGCCAGCATTTGCAGTCGATCGGCAGACTTGTCAACTGGTGCTGAACTGTCATCAAGCGCCGAATTGTCGCCGTCGCCGAGATACCGTAGTCCGGCAGTTTTGCCGGTCGTCGGATTCTTGACGTTGCCTTCTTCTTTCATAAAAACGATTTGTTCGCCATCGAATTCATGCTTGTCGTTTTCGTCGCGGCGTTTGTTCTCGATGATCTTGTATTCGACTCGCGCGAAGAAATTGGTCCAGCCGTAGTAATCATCCTGAGTCCAGTGATCGAACGGATGATTGTGGCATTTGGCACATTGCAATCGCACACCCAGAAAAACCTGCGCGGCCGATTCCGCTCGTTCTTCGGGCGTTCGTAGTGCGCGGTAGAAATTCGAGGGCGGCTCGGTATACGTACTGCCTCGAGCGGCGATGATCTCAGCGGCGAATTGGTTCAGTGGTTTGTCGGTCGCGACGCTGTCATAAATCCAATGGTAGAACACTTCGACCCCTTTGGTATCGAGCGTCTTGACTTCCACACGCAGCAGATCGGCCCAGCGCAACGTCTGGAAATCAACGAACTCCGGCGACGCCAGCAGGCGATCAATGAGTGTGCTGCGTTTGTTCGCGTCGGTGGAATCTAAAAACTCATGCGCCTGCTGCACGGTCGGAAGTCGCCCGGTGACGTCAAGATAAATGCGTCGCAGAAATGTCGTGTCATCACAGACTGGCGACGGATTTATTTGCAGACGTTTGAGTTGCGCGAAGACGAACGAATCGATGTTGTTGGCGGCGGCTGGTGCAGCGAACTCAAAACCAGGTCGTGCCGGTACAAATTCGATGCGTGCCGTTGCTTGTTGATTCAGGTATCGCACGGTTACCGAAGTCTGACGCGATGAACGAGATTCGCCGAACGTGATTGTGCCGTCGGCTGAAATTCGCACGGCAGGATCGGACGACTCTAAAACTGCCAGCGTTGTGACGTCGCGTTCTGATCCGTCTAAGAACGTCGCGGTTGCCTTCAATGGGGTTGAGCGTTGTGGTTCAAGAAGCGTAACGGCAGTTGGCGTGACATCCAATCGCACAAGGCGCGGAGCGGTGGCGGCATCGGCGGGCATATCGGCGGCAATCCAATCTCGCAGGATCTGATATTCTGCTGAGTCCTGAGAGAATCGGCGTCCGCCTTCGTGCGGCACCCGCATCGATGGTTTGCGAAGCAGCAAGCTGTCGTCCGGAATCATCACGTTGACACGCCGAGACGCCAGTTGCCGTGTAAGTGTGACGAAGTCGATGTCGGGATCCTGGCCTCGCAATGACAACTTCAGGCCACCTTTGCCGTTTTGGTTTCCGTGACATGTGCCGAGACTACAACCCGATCGAGCCAGTACAGCCATGACGTCGTTCCGAAATGATGGCGGCGCTGAATCCGCTACATTGACAGGACAAGTCCACAGCAGGATAAACAATGTGAGACTAGATCTATAGTAGTGCCGGGACATGGGAACTCACAGGCGGGGCTGAGCGGGCGTATTTGTGATCATTCGAAAAATGCAGAGTAGAGCGCTATTGTGGCGAATAGGGTGCTGGTCTGACCAGTCTAATCGACGGGTTTGTGAATAGGCGGCCAGGTTTTGGTAGTGAGTGACTGTCGCGCGGTTTGCGACTATAGTAGCCGTCACTCTCCGAGTGACGAATGCGATGAGGACTTGTTCCGAGGAACTACAGGATGGAAAGGCAAATCTGAATGACCGATCTTCGTTTGGCGATGGCCTTGATGACGCTGTTATCGATCGGCAGTTTTCTGGGTGTCCGACGACTGTGCGTCTATGCTTCTCCCAGAGTGCTGGATGCGGCAGCAGCGGCGATTGTGCTGCTGATTGGCGTGTATATTCGATTCGTCTGGGGCCAGTTGTGGATCGTCAAATGGATACCGCTGCCGTCCGTGGTGATCCTGGCCAACTGGTTCCCGGTGCTGTTGGGGATTCTTGCCGCAGTGTTGTGGCAACGCATGGAGTCGCATTCGATTCCTCGGCGACTTCCGATTCAGTTGCTATTGATTGCTGCCACGGTCTGGTCGGAGATTTACGTTATTCCGCGCAAGCCACCGGAGTGCAGCAACGAGTGGATCGAGCCCACCGCAGAAATGCCGTTTCGAGTCTGTCGGCAGACGACCCCGTTCACGTGTTCTGCAGCGTCAGCGGCGACAATTCTGCATTCACTGGGAATAGAATCGTCTGAAAAGGAAATGGCTCAATTGTGTCTGACGGGCGAAGGCACAACATGGCTGGGCCTGTATCACGGATTGGCGATTCGACTTCGTGGAACAGGATTTGGAGTCGAATTCTTTGAAGGCAACGTCGCTGATCTTGATGCTGCCACAGAAGAGTTTCCCGTGCTGTTGTGTTGTCGGCTCACGGACGATGTCGATCGACTTTTCCCGGATTACCGCGAAGACTCCGGATGGATACCGGGTATCGCGCATTCCACGGTTCTCTTTGGGCGAGTCAAGCAGATTTATGTCATTGGCGATCCATCTCAGAAGTACGTGGAACTGTGGTCTGAACGCGATGTTTCGAATCTCTGGACCGGCCAGGGTTTGCGCATTGTCACGACAACGAAATCGTCGGTGGTAGATTGACGGCGCGAGCCACCGGCAGTTGCTCTGTCGGCCCTCGGGACGTGTGATTTATTATTTGAGGTTTTATCATTCATTGTCGCTCGCCTCTTACGTCGATGCGATTTGTGTTTCTAATCAATGCCCCGCTTCACTGATGGGATAGCCGGTATTCCGTTCTGGATGAATCAATGAAAAACTGTTTAACCCGTTGCCGAGAGAGGTCAGCGCAATGTTTCCCGGCGGAAGTGCCAACGTTGTTTGTGTTCCGGCCTGAAAGGCCATGGCATGTCAGCCGAAGGCAACGCCTTGGGTTCGAGATTCAACAAAAACCATACGCCCTGTCAGGGCATCGCACAAAATGCTTTGCCCTTTCAGGGCAATGTCCATTGAATATTGTTGTCAACCGGCCTTAAAGATCATGGTCTGTCAGCCCAACGCGACGCCACTGTCTGCCACGGGGTAAATGTAACTTTGCTGCTTCCAACCCCAGTCATTAAGCGGGGCATTGTTATAAAACGCACGTCCCCCTGGCCTGAATCGCATTGCACAGCAAACGATCGAAGTATTGTTTTCCTGAAAACAATTTGGATCAATAGAATCGTAAAATCCGGAGACTACGGCTCGCGGCTCGCCGGTTCCCGGCGAGCGGGGGAAGTCAGTTCCCTGATTGAGTTTGCTCAGAAATCTTCGCACGTGCGGCTGCGGCACATTCGGAAACTCGCTGATGGGCGAGTTCACAAAAAGCCGCATCTTCGCCGGATTCAAGGCGTGCCAGTTCCTGCGGTGTCAACGGCTTGCCATAGACGATATGAATGCGCTGCGGACGAATGAACCATGCGCCTTTTGGCATGGCTTTGTCGGAACCTGACAGGCCGACGGGATAGACCGGTCGATTTGTGCGCCGCACCATCGCCAGAAATCCGGGTCGAAAGGTTTTGACTTCAGCACCTGACGATCGAGTGCCTTCTGGAAAAACTCCCACGAGATAGCCTTGCTCCATGCGTTCCACGGCCAGTCGGATACTTCCGCCACGTGCGGCTTCGCGACTGATGGGCATCACGTACGTGTGGCGCAGCACCCAGCCAAGGATCGGAACTTTGAAAAGACTGTCACGAGCCAGATACGAAACTGGACGAGTGAGCAACACGGCGGCCAGTAGGGGATCGAGAAAACTCTGATGGTTGATCAGCAGTAGTCCACCTTTTGTGTGGTCGATATTCTCTAGCCCCGAGCCGCTGATTCGCAGCCAGATATGAGTCAACAACCAACATGGCCAATGCAGCATGCGCCAGAGCAGATTCGGGTGCAGAACTGCGGAAGAACCAGATTCTGTCATTGGAACTATTCCTTCACGCCTGCAACAAGCTACGAATGACAGTTGCCGTATCGCTCAGATCAGAAAACAGATGATCAGGATTATGCGGCTGAAGTTCGGCGAATGAATATGTGCCTGTGGCCACAGCGACAGCTCGCGCATTGATGGCTCGCGCGCAAGTGATATCGGCGGGCGTGTCACCAATAACGCAGGCCATTCCGTCGGGAACCGGATGATTCAGATGTCCTCTGACATTTTCAACTGCGATGCGTGCAACGTCGTCTCGCAGAGCATGATGATCTCCAAAACCACCGGATTCAAAAAAGTGATCTATCCCGAAGTGCCGCAGTTTGATCCATGCTCCTTCGACATAGTTTCCGGTGAGCAGGCTAAGATGAACATTGGAATCGCATTGCAGTTGAGTCAGAAGTTCCTGAACACCAGGCAGCATCGAGCCGGGTAGCGTTTCGAGCGCGCTCGGAAGGCGTTCCAGGTAGCTGCGCATGAAACGTTCACGCTGCGTGGGCGTATCTTCAAGTTCGTATCGGCTGAAGATTTCGTCGGCGATTCCACGGTCAGTCCGGCCGGCAGTCAGGACGCCTTCGAACGGAAACTGGATGCGGAAGTCTTCGACGAGGGCCATTTCCATCGCATACTGACCCGCTCCTCCAGTGCTGAGCATGGTGCCATCGATATCAAAAAATAAAACGTGTTGCACGTGAGCGACTTTCGTAACCGGACGATGTAGGATGACAGAGATAGAATATCTTCATACTCTCCGGCAGTGTGTTGTTGCAATCAAACCGTATCTGACACTGAGATAATCTCTATGCTGGCAGAAGAGCGTCGGCTGAAACAATCTTACGAACGCAGTGCGAACTGGCAACGTTGGGGGCCGTATCTGGCGGAACGGCAATGGGGCACCGTACGTGAAGACTATTCGGCGACCGGTGAATGCTGGGATTATTTTCCACACGATCACGCTCGCAGTCGTGCGTATCGGTGGGGCGAAGATGGACTATTGGGAATCACTGATCGAGAATGCCGACTCTGCTTCGCCTTGGCATTGTGGAATGGCCAGGATCACATTCTCAAGGAGCGACTGTTTGGACTTACCGGGCCGGAAGGAAATCACGGTGAAGACGTCAAGGAATGCTATTACTATCTGGATTCCACGCCCACACATTCTTACATGAAGTCACTGTATAAGTATCCGCAGGCTGCATTTCCTTATGCGCAGCTCGTTAAGGAAAACCGACGCCGCAGCCGCCACGAGGGAGAGTTCGAGTTGGCGGATACGGGCGTCTTCGATCAAAGTGGCTACTTTGACGTCTGTGCGGAATACGCCAAAGCAACGGCAGATGACATCCTGATTCGCATTACCATCGCGAATCGCGGCCGTACGGAATCCACGATTCATGTGCTGCCGACGCTATGGTTTCGCAATACCTGGTCATGGGGATGCACTCATGAAGGATGTGAGCTGAAGCCATCGATCACGCGGCAGGATGATGGATCGTTTCTGGCGGAGCATCCAACGCTTGGAAGATTTCAGTTGCACGTCGATCGGTCGTGCTGCGGTTCGCGGACGGGAATCACCGATCCGGTCGCACTGATCACAGAAAACGAAACCAACTTTGAGCTGTTGTTTGGATCGCCAAAAACTGACGCAACGCAACATGATTTGCCACAACAGGACTCACTGACGAAGGATGCCTTTCACGGCTTTGTGATATCAGGCCAAAACCGTTCAGTGGGTAACTTGAAACGCGGAACAAAGGCGGCGCAATATGTCGTGGCGTCGATACCGCCGGGTGGTGAAATCACGCTGAAGTTGAGGCTGACCAGCGAAGTCCAAAATCTGCAGTCTGTGTTTGGGCCGGAGTTCGATGAGGTATTCCGGAATCGAATAGCAGAGGCAGAGGACTTTTACGCGAACACTTTGCCGCAGCGGTCCACTGCCGAAGAATGTCGAGTCGCTCGACAAGCATTGGCGGGGCTGATGTTCAGCAAGCAGTTCTATCACTATGACATCCGGCATTGGCTGAATGGCGATCCTGACATGCCGAAGCCACCTGACTCTCGACTCAGCGGAAGGAACAGCGAATGGACACATTTGTTTAACCGTGACATTATTTCGATGCCGGACAAATGGGAGTATCCATGGTATGCCGCCTGGGATCTGGCATTTCATATGATTCCGATGGCGATGGTGGATCCTGATTTTGCCAAGTTGCAGCTTTTGCTGTTGCTCCGCGAATGGTACATGCATCCGAATGGACAAATTCCCGCGTACGAATTTGCGTTTTCAGATGTAAATCCTCCGGTGCATGCGTGGGCCTGTTGGCGAGTCTACAAAATGACCGGGCAACGTGGTGACCGTGATCGTGGATTCCTGGTGCGCGCGTTCCAAAAGTTGCTGATCAATTTTACGTGGTGGGTGAATCGCAAAGATGTGAATGGTCAACACTTGTTCTCCGGCGGCTTTCTTGGGCTGGATAATGTCGGTGTCTTTGATCGATCGAAACCGCTTCCGACGGGTGGCTATCTGGAACAGGCCGATGGCACGGCATGGATGGCATTCTATTGTGCAACGATGCTGTCGATTTCTCTGGAGCTGGCTCGCGAAGATTCGGCGTATGAAGATATTGCGTCAAAGTTTTTTGAGCATTTCATTGCCATCGCGGACGCGATGAACTGTCTGGGCGGCACAGGACTTTGGGATGATCAGGATGGGTTCTACTATGATCAACTGAGGGTGGAAGGCACTGCTCATCGCTTGCGCATCCGGTCAATTGTGGGCATTATTCCACTGTTTGCTGTGGAAGTCCTGGATGAAGAATTAATGCAGCAGTTACCCGGATTTCGAAAACGCATGGAATGGTTTCTGCATCATCGGCCGGATTTATCGAAACAGATTTCTTGTGTGGAAAGTTCCTCACATGGCGGGCACCGGCAGGTTCATCGACTGCTGGCGATTCCGTCCAAAGAACGGCTACAGCAAGTGCTGAAGTACCTGCTGGATGAATCTGAATTCCTGTCGCCTTATGGTATTCGGGCTTTGTCAAAAGTTCACGAAGCTCATCCATACTCGTTTTGGGTGGGCAGCGACGAGCATCGAGTGGAGTATGTTCCGGGGGAATCAACCAGCGGATTATTTGGTGGCAATTCGAATTGGCGCGGGCCGATCTGGTTTCCTGTGAATTATCTGTTGATCGAGTCCCTGGAACGTTATCACTTCTTCTATGGGGATACGTTTCAAGTCGAGTGTCCGGTTGGGTCTGGGCAGATGATGAATCTGCAGCAAGTCGCCGATGAACTGAGTCATCGCCTGTCGCTGCTGTTTTTGCCGGATGCGTCCGGACGTCGTCCGTGTCACGGCGATGAAGCTCGATATGCTGATGACCCACACTGGCGAGATCTTACGCTGTTTCATGAATATTTTCACGGAGATACCGGACGCGGGCTAGGGGCCAGTCATCAAACCGGATGGACAGCTCTGGTGACGCGGCTATTGGGAAAATCTTATCTGGAACGCGAGAGCGATGAGCTTGACTGAATATCGGCGAGTAGGCTGTGTCGGTGTTGCCGTCTGCTGCTTGTGGGGCATTGACAGTTGAAAAGAGGTATCCAACATGAACGACCCAATTTCATCGAATTTTGATCTGAGTGCGGAATGGCTTGAAGCGGATGGTCTGGGGGGATACGCAGCGGGCACAGTCGGTGGTTGGCGGACGCGCCGCTATCATGCGATCCTGCTGACATCGGCAACTCCGCCGACAAATCGAAAAGTGTATGTCAAAGGATTCGAAGCGACCGTCGTGTCCGGAGATGCGTCGTTTCAAATTTCGACGCAGAAGTATGTTCCTGATGTGACCTATCCGCACGGTTACGAATTCCTGCAGTCATTTACCGAAGAGCCGTGGCCAACGTGGGTGTATCAACTTCCTGATGGATTGGTCATTGAGTTTGAATTGTTTGTCCCGCGAGGATACTCCGGGACAGTTTTGAAGTGGCAAATCAAGAAGTCTGCCGAAGACCAACAATTCACAAACGTGGAGTTGGTGGTTCGACCGCTGATCAGCGGGAGAGATTATCATTCGTTATCGTCTGAGAGTTCCGTGTTTCGCTTCGGCGCTGTAGTTAAGGAAGGTCAAATCGAATGGCGGCCACACGAATATGTCTCAACGATCAGAGCATTCACAAACGGGAATTACACTTCTTCGCCTGACTGGTATCGGCAGTTCTTTTATTCCGAAGAGGCCGCACGCGGTTTAGATGCCACGGAAGACCTTGCGTCGCCGGGAGAACTGCGATTTCAGTTGAGCGCGGCTCCTGCATTTTTGATTCTGACGGACGATGGTTCCTGGAGTATCCGGCAATCTCCGGGCGAGACAATTGATCAATTGGTGGATCGACTTGCGGAGGCTGAACGAACTCGCCGCCACGGATTCGCCACGCGACTGCATCGTGCGGCGGCGGACTATCTTGTTCTGCGCGGCAGTGGCAGAACGATTGTCGCAGGGTATCCCTGGTTTACCGATTGGGGGCGTGATACGTTCATCGCTCTGCGTGGTTTATGTCTGGCGACCGGGCAGATCGAGGAAGCCGGTAGAATTCTGACGGAATGGTCACAGCTTGTTTCAGAAGGCATGTTGCCCAATCGTTTTCCTGATCAGGGTGATGTGCCGGAATACAACTCTGTTGATGCGTCTCTATGGTATGTCATCGCCGTACACGACTACCTTCATGCGTCAAGGATTGCCGCGCATCCACGCTTTGAAGCGGATAGAAAAATGTTTCAGATCGCCGTGAATCAAATTCTGCTGGGATATGCGCAGGGAACGCGATTCGGGATTCGGGTCGATGATGATGGTCTGCTGCGGGCGGGTGAACAGGGCGTCCAATTGACATGGATGGATGCCAAGTGTGGCGATTGGGTTGTCACGCCGCGCATTGGCAAGCCGGTGGAAATTCAGGCATTGTGGCTCAACGCACTTTGGATCGGCAGCCGCATGAATTCCGGTTGGGACAAACTATTTCTGCGTGCTCGCGAATCGTTTCATGATCGTTTTTGGAACTCGGCGAAGCGGTGTCTGTTCGACGTTGTCGATCGGAATCATGAACCCGGTGTCAACGACGATTCCGTGCGGCCGAATCAGATTTTTGCAGTGGGAGGCCTGCCCTTGAATCTGTTGTCGCCGGTTAAGTCTCAACTGGTTGTTCAAATCGTGGAGGATAGATTGCTGACACCAATGGGATTGCGATCTCTTGATCCTCAAGATCCCAGCTACTGTGGCACATACTCGGGCGACGTCAGAAAACGAGATGGCGCGTATCATCAAGGGACAGTCTGGCCCTGGCTCAAAGGGCCATTTGTGGAGGCATGGCTTCGAGTCCGCGGCAATACTTTTGCCAATCGCCAGTCTGCACGTTCTGATTTTGTGCAGCCGCTGCTGGATCATTTGCAGCTCGCCGGATTGGGGCACGTTTCGGAAATTGCGGACGGCGACTGGCCGCATCAACCAGCAGGTTGTCCGTTTCAAGCCTGGTCTGTCGGCGAGTTGCTGCGAATGATCAAGATGGTGACTGAATCGGCAGAATCTGCTGCATGAGGCGATCCGGTTATTCCGAATATTTTCTGCAGATAAAGTGTAGCGGTATTTCGGGTGGTGCCGATGAAAACAGTGGTAAGGATTTGTCGCAATCGTCAGGGCTGGCGGTTGCTCCTTCGAGGATATATCAGAAGGTATCAAATAAGATGCGAAAGCACACGATTCTAGTCAAGGCCGCCAGCATCGCTGTGTGCTTTGGGATTCTCCTGTCCAGCACGGCGTCTGCATTCGAAGGAAGCCGTTCACAGGTTGCTCGCGATGTGGAGCTGACAGGTGATGGAACTCTACACGGTCAGATTTACACATCTGAAGGCCGCGTGGTAGAAAATGCGGCGATCGAACTTCGATATCAAGGGACGACTGTCGCAAAGGCGATGACAGGGGAAAATGGTGATTTTGCAATCACTGGAGTCCGTGGTGGTGCGCATGATCTGTCAATCGGAACAGCGACGACTTCGATTCGACTTTGGAAAAATGGCACAGCACCAGACGGTGCAGTGGAAAGTCTGGTCTTCGCTGGCGACGAAAACATTGTCCGCGGACAGGCTTGCGACGAATACGGCAATCCATGCAACACCTGTGCACCGCCAAGCTCTGGCTTCGGATTGATCGACGTTGTCACGTTGGCAATGGTTGGTACTGCTGTCACAGCACTGGTCTACACGATCAAGACCAACAACGATGTGAAGGATCTGAAAGCTCAGCTGGCATCACCATAATCTGGTGTATCAGGCATGATTGATCATCAGCCGAAACAGCAATCTGACAAATGAAACAGCCCGCAGTTCTCTGCGGGCTGATTTTGTTTTGCCAGGATCGTTTTGCCAAGCCGAAAATGGCGAGGACTTACAGCGCGCCTTCACCTGTGATGACGACGCGAATGGTGCGAAACAGGATTTTGATATCATTCCAGACACAGCAGTTTTGCAGGTACAGCAGGTCGTAAGAGACTTTGCGGCGGAAGCCTTCCAGTTCGTTGTCGTAACCGTTGACAACCTGTGCGATCCCAGTGAGCCCGGGTTTCAAGCCCAGCCGGTCGATGAAATTCGGAATCTGATCCTGCAGCTTCATCATGAACTCCGGGCGCTCAGGACGTGGTCCGATCAATGACATGTCGCCTTGCAGGATGTTCCAAAGCTGTGGCAGTTCATCGATTCGCGTGCGTCGCAGCAGTCGGCCGATCGGAGTAATTCGCGGATCACCCTCTTGAGCAAACTGAGCGCCGTTCTGTTCGGCGTCGTTCCGCATCGTGCGAAATTTATAGATCGTGAATGGCTGGCCAAAGTTACTGAGTTCACGACGATCGCGGCCTGACTGACGACGGTCAGTTTCTGAAGCCAGCTCCATCGTCTCGGAACGTCGATCGTTCTTCTTTTTTTTTCGCAAATTGAGGCCAACGCGAGTCTGAGAATAGATAATGCTTCCTGGTGACGTCAGCTTCACAACGATCGCTGCCGTAATCGTCAAAGGTGAAGTAGCGATCAAAAGGAAAAGTGCGGCTGCGATATCGAATGTTCGCTTCCAGAATCGTAATGATGGCGATAGACAGCGTACGTTTTCTCGGACTGTATTCAGTTGCAGTCGCGTCAGCCATTCCGTGCCAGGAAGCTCCATCGTGTGTTGAGCAACGAGTGACGAGAACGCAGCGTCATCGTCAGGTCGTCGATTTATCGTGGAGCGTACTTCGACGGATTGTTCTAAAACTGAGGTTGCATTCATTGCACAATAGTTTCGAGCAGACTCAATGGTGGCTATAAGAGGGGAATCGACTCTCAGCGAAAGAGCTCGATTCAATGCAATCTTAGGTTATGCAGTTGTGCTGCATTCATTGATAATGCTGGAATTCCATTGGAGACAGATCGATCGTTATGGATGGTCACTTCTGTGCAATGATGTTAAAAAATGGCAACAGTTTTTCTTGTTTTTGCCTTGTGATTGTTTTTGTCACAATCAGACTATTTGGCACATTCGGCAAAGCTTGCAGCAGCCGCAGCGATCGTCTGATCGATGTGTGCGTCCGTATGAACAGCAGAAACGAACATCACTTCAAACTGACTGCATGGCAGATAGACCCCGCGGTTAAGCATTCCGTGGAAGTAGCGGGCGAATTTTGCAGTGTCGGATGCGGTGGCAGACGTCAGATCGGTCACAGTTTTCGATGTCAAAAAGGCGGTGAGCATGCTGCCGACGCGATTCATTACAATTTCCACATTGGCTGCCTTTGCAGCCCCTCGGATTCCGTCCGCGAGTTTCTTTCCAGCTTGTTCCAGACGCGGATACGGATTCTCCGTGCGGATCAAATTCAACATCGCGATGCCAGCCGCCATTGCCACCGGATTACCGGAAAGCGTACCAGCCTGATACACTTTCCCAACAGGCGATACAGTGTTCATGATGTCCGCTCGACCGCCGTACGCACCCACCGGCATCCCAGCGCCAATGATTTTCCCCATGGTCGTCATGTCGGGTATAACGCCGAAAAGTTCCTGCGCGCCACCGGCCGCCAATCGAAAGCCTGTCATCACTTCGTCGAAGATCAGCACAGTGCCATACTCGGTGCATAGTCGTCGTAGCAGCGCGAGGAACTCCGGTGTCGGGATAACGCAGCCCATGTTCCCAACGACAGGCTCCAGGATGACGGCCGCAAGTTGAGGACCATTGTTCTTAAAGGCAACTTCCAGACTCTCGCAATCATTGTAAGGCAACACGACGGTATCGGCCGTTGCGCCAGGCGGAACACCGGGGCTGGACGGACATCCCAGCGTCAACGCGCCGCTACCAGCGGCGACAAGCAAACTGTCAACGTGGCCGTGATAACAGCCTGCGAACTTAATAACACCGTTGCGTCCCGTAAATCCGCGAGCCACACGAATGGCAGACATTGTTGCTTCAGTGCCGGAATTCACCATTCGCACCATTTCGACTGAAGGAACCATCTCGATTACAAGTTGTGCGAGTTCCGCTTCAGCCTCAGTCGGCGCACCAAAGCTCGTGCCGATGGTGAGGGACTTTTCGATAGCTTGCAGAATCGCTGGATGCCGATGTCCAAAGAGATGCGGTCCCCATGAACAGATGTAGTCGATGAATCGATTTCCATCGACATCGAACAGGTACGCGCCGTCGCCGTGTTTCACAAACGGAGGTGTGCCACCCACCGCGCCAAAAGCGCGCGCCGGGCTGTTGACGCCGCCGGGGATCAGCTTTGCCGCGTGCTTAAACATTAATTCGCTGCGAGTACGTTTTGATGTGTCCGGAAGCACGATTACTCCACAATCTCTAGGTTCGGTTTGGCGGCTTTCAGGGCCGCGACTGTTTCTGGTTTCGGCTGAGAGTTGCTGAGATCCAGCCACTTCAGTGCCGGCAATTTACTGAGTTCAAGCATGCCTTCGTCGCTCATTTGTGTTCCAGCGACACTTAGTCGCTCGAGCTTCTGCATCTTTAGTATTGTTGGTACAGACGCATCGGTAATGCGAGTGGCTTCCAGATTGAGTTCCGTGAGATTTGTGAGCGTTTCGAGTGCGGCAAAGTTGTCGTCTTTGACCTTCTTGATTTCACGTAATTCCAGATATTTCAGTGCGGTCAACTTTCCAAGCTCGCCAAGCGTTTTTCCTTTCAGAACCCTGCATTCGCCGATATCCAGAAAGGTGAGTTTCGGTAGCTTGCTGATAATTTCCAGACTGCTGTCGTCGATGGACGTTTCACGCAGTTCCAGGCGAGACAGTTCATTCAAATCGGCGAGATACTTGATACCTTCGCTGCCGATGTCAGCTTGTCGGCAACCGAAGCGTTTTAACTTTTTAAGTTTTGCAAGTTCAGGCATTCCGGCGTCGGTGATTTTCGCTGTGTCCATCTGGAGTGATTCGAGCGTCGTGATACTGCCAATTGCCGGCATGCAACCATCAGTCACAACCGTGTAGTTTAAGTTCAGTGACTTCAACGGCAAGCCACGCAGATGTTCCACGCCTGCATCCGTCACCTTGGAGTTTTCTAACTGCACATCGATCAGCGTTTTGATTCCCTGGAGATGAGCGACACCGATGTCAGTCACGTTGGTGTTTCGCAAATCGATTGCTCGCAGCTTTGACAGATTCTTGATGGGCTCCAGGCCGGCATCGCTGAATCCGACACGGCGAAGAGTCAACACTTCGATGGTTGGCATTGTGCTGACAATTTTTAGTGTCGCGTCACCAGCCTTGGAACAATCTGTCAGATCGAGTCGCTTTACGGCTTTCAGGCTGGACAGATACTGCATCCCTTTATCGTTCATGCCAGGGCCGCCGAATCGCGCGATCGTGACGTTTGGGATGCCGGACAGGTGCTTCATTGTTTCCGAAAAATCGCTGTCAGATGACACTGCGATTTCGGTGACATTGCCGTCTGCATTTTTCTTAAGGCGGCAACCTGCTTCCTCAAGTGCCGCGACGTCTGCTGGGGTATCAGGCGTTGCTTTTGGTGCTGCCGCTTTTCCGGTCCTGGAAGAATCGGAGCAGCCCGAAAAAAAGAAACAGCCCGCGATGATGGAAAGCAGACTGCAATAAGTACTTATTTGAAGAAATTTCATGGTAGAGCAAATGCGCAAAAGATCAGTGAATTGTTGGTCAGGCTCAGCAGCGTACGTCGATTGAGTCACTTTCGCAACTCTCTCGAATTTCTGCGAATCGTTGTCGTTTCTTCTGGTGTTGTGGTAGTGCGAGACTTGTATTTAGTCGATCGTGAGATGAGAATTTGCCTGCTGAGCGGGATGCCAATCCCTTAGTGCGTCGGCAAACAATCGGCATCGTTAAACGATTGTGCCAGAAAGCAAGATATTCGTTGGACGACCCTGCACTTTCGTCCAACTGTATTCTTTGAACTTCTTTTATCCCACCTGAAATCCTGAGGAACCCTCAATGACACAGAAACCATCACGCCGTAATTTTCTCGGCACCACCGCCGCTTTGGGAAGCGCGCTGTGGGTTGCTCCGCGAACCTTTGCCGGTCCAACTCGATCGGCACTGGAAGGTCTGACAGCAGCTTGCGTTGGTGTCGGCGGTAAGGGCGACAGCGACTGTAGCCATATTGCCGATCAGGATGTAGAAATCGTCGGAATTTGTGACGTTGATCGTCGCACACTGGAGAAAAAAGGTAAGCAATTTTCGGATGCACAGCAGTTTACGGATTTCCGCGAAATGCTGGATAAGCTCGGCGACAAAGTGGACATCGTCACCGTCAGTACGCCGGACCATACGCACGCTGCGGCTGCAATCAAAGCGATGAAGATGAAGAAACATGTCTATTGCCAGAAGCCGATGACATGGTCGATTCGTGAAGCTCGCATGATGCGCGAAGTCGCCGCTGAAATGGGCGTCGTCACTCAAATGGGCAACCAGGGAACATCCGAAGACGGATTGCGTGAAGCCGTCGAAGTCATCCGTTCCGGTGCGATCGGCGATGTGGCAGAAATTCACGTTTGGACAAATCGTCCAATTTGGCCACAGGGCATCGGTCGTCCACCTGGCGAAGACCCGGTGCCAGATTACCTTGATTGGGATTCCTGGATCGGGCCTGCCAAGATGCGTCCTTACAAGGAAGGCATTTATCATTCATTCAAATGGCGTGGCTGGGCGGACTTCGGCACGGGAGCCTTGGGTGACATGGCTTGCCATACCACCAATATGCCAGTGATGGCATTGGAATTATGGGATCCGATTGCTGTAACGGCGGTGAAGAATCCAGGGATCTTTGAAGGCGAAACTTATCCAGGTTCGTCTACGTTGATGTTTGAGTTTCCAGAACGCAACGGCAAGGTTGCCTGCAAGTTCTACTGGTACGACGGCGGCAATCTGCCATCTGATGATTTGATCGCTCACTTGCCAGAAGGCTTCCGTAAGCGCATCGAAGAACAGAAAAAGGGCGGCGGCAAAACCAGCGCGGCGTTGATCGTTGGCAGCAAAGGCATGATGTTGTCAGAAAACGACTATGGTGCTCAGTACACTCTGCTGCCAGAGCCGGATTTCAAAGGCTTCAAAAAACCAGATCAGTCCCTGCCTCGAATTCCATTCAAGGGTGGCACTGACGAGCGACAGAAGTGGGAATTCGTGCAGAGCTGCCGTGGCGAATACGAGCCAGGCACGATGTCGAACTTCGGCTACGCAGGTCGCCTGACCGAAACGATTCTCGTCGGCAACCTTGCCGTGCGAGCCGGCGAAGGCCAGCGAATCGAGTGGGATGCCAAAAACCTGGTCAGCACCAACCTGCCAGATTTGAATCAGTACGTTCATCGCGAATATCGCGAAGGCTGGACTCTGTAGTCGAACGAATCTGCAGATCGTCACTAATCCCAGAAGCCCGGCATCAAATGATGCCGGGCTTTTTTTGCGGTCCCCAGACGCATGAGCCTGAAGTTTGCCAGGGTCCAAAGCTACGGAATACTGAAGTCGAATGTTGCTTTCGCCGCCGAACCTGGGAAAATGCCAGACGAAAACGGGGGAGTGCTGTCTCTTGGGTGTAGTCACAGCAAATCCCTTGCAGGATTTTGTTGCCAAAGAAGACATTCGTCTCGAACGGGAAGGTATTATTCGATTGCGGGTTCTCAGGACTCGTGTTGAGCCAGCCTTCGTCAATGCAGTTTTGGGGAGTCTAGTCAGCGTGGTTTTAGTTTCAAATCTGCTAATGAATGGCCAGCAAGTTTTGACGAGCTTGGTGCTTGGCACGTGCGTTGTCGCTGCTGTCTGTTCGGCGACCGAAACGCGCGGGCAGGTAGTAGAGGATGTTACGGTAAGCTCGCCAGAATCTGATTCAGCAGTGACAGAAACGCCTGCTGCCGACAACCGTACGCCCGTCACACCCGCAACAGGAACAACGCCGCTTGGAACAACGCCGCCTGGAACAACGCCTGCGACCCCCGACGGGGCTGCAATGCCCGCAACGCAGAGTACGATTAAACGACCGACTGCCGAAAAATTTGTACCTCAGAAAATTGATACCGAGATTCGTAAAAATCCAGAAGGCAAAGTTGCCTTCAACGTCATTGGTCAGCCGTGGCAGTCAGTTCTTCAGTGGCTGGCGGATAGTTCTGCGTTGTCGCTCGACTGGCAGGAGCTTCCCGGTGATTCGCTGAATCTCATCACAACGCGCGAATACTCGATGGAAGAAGCGCGCGATCTCATCAATCGCCACCTTTTAATGCGTGGCTTTACGATGATCGTGAACGGTGAAGTGATGTCGATTGTGAAGACAAAGGATTTGAATCCTGCCATGGTGGCTCGTGTCACTCCTCAGGAACTCAGTAAGCTGGCCGATCATACAATCTGCAAAGTGTCGTTCAATCTTGACTGGCTTATTGCGGACGAAGCAGTTGAAGAATTTAAGCCAATGCTCAGTTCTGCCGGGCAGATTCATAAGCTCAGCAAAACCAATCGTCTGGAAATTCTGGACACCGTGATCAGCCTGCGGCATATCTGGAATCTGCTGCAGGATGAACAATCTGAAAGTGGTGATGATCAACTGTTGAAAGCATTTCATCTGGAACATCGTCGCGCGGAAGATGTCATTCGATTACTGCGAGAATTGCTGAAACTGCAGCCACCTGCTGGCGAGGCGGCTCAAAAGGCGAGCAACGGCATGGACCCAAATATGGTGATGCAGATGATGCAGCAAATGCAGCAGCAAATGCAGCAGGCAGGAGCTCAACCTGGCGCTGCTGGAGCCAAAGCTCCCAAGGAGACACGGCTGGTTCTGAACCAACGCGAGAACACCATTCTGGCCATCGGTGCTCCCGATCAGATGGCGGTGATTGAACGTGCTGTCAAAGAGATTGATGTGCCGCGTGGCGGCGAAAGCAGCCTGTTGCAGAATATCAACCGCATGAAAATTTATCGTCTGGAATCTGTTGATCCTCAAACATTGGTGGATTTACTTCAGCAATTGGGTGACCTTGATCCGGGTACTGTGCTGAAGGTCGATAAGAGCAAGAAATCGATCATGGCGTGGGCGACTTTGTCGGATCACCTGACGATTACGACGCTGGTTGAAAAAATGGATCAGTCTTCGCGGCAGTTTGAAGTGATTACTCTGAGACGACTGGATGCTGAATACGTGGCAGGCACCATTCGCATGTTATTTGATGCGGAGCCTAAACAGGAAGAAGAAAATCCACGCCGGCGTATGTATGGTTATTTTGACATGAATCAGGGGGCTGAAGAGCCAAAAGAGAAAATCTTTAGAATTGAAGCAGACATCGAAAACAACCGCTTACTGGTGAATGCGAATGCGATCGAGATGGAGGAAATTCGAACGTTGCTGATGAAGCTGGGAGAACTGCCCGATCCCAATTCCGCAGACGATGGCGTGCGTGTTTTTGAAATCAATTCCGATGAAGATCTACAAGGATTGCAACAACGATTGCAGCAGTATTGGCAACGTGGAAATCGTTTGGAATTTGATCTGCCTAAGGAACTTCCAAAGCCAACCGACGAATCCGATGTGCCCGCTGATGAAGATGGCGAAAAAAATGGCAAGATTTCTCCCGATAATGTGACGCAAATTGAAGCCGACTCGCCGCGTGTTTTCGTCTGGAAAGATGGACGACGACAGCCGTCACGAACGTCGCCAGCCACCGCCAGTTCAGTGACTTCCAGTTCTGCCGCTGCGAGCCCGTTTGATGAATTGCTGCAAAGTGCAGATCGTGCTCGTTCGCAGCAGAATTCTTCGGCGTACGGATCGGGACGATTGGTTCTGACGAAACGCGACATTGATGAAACGGCGACGGATTCCAGTAACAAGGGTGCGTCTGATACGGCCGAAACAAAAGTGCCCGCGCCATCGGATAGTGGTAACGGCACTTCCGTTGAACCGCAAGAATCTGCTGCAAAATCAGACCCCATCATTGATCGGAAGTTGATCGATCGCCTCCGCCGTCAGCTCAAAGAGGCGGCTCCAGAGGCCAATGCCAATTCTGACGAATCATCACCAGAAGACGCCGGTGCCATGCCTCCTGAGTCAACATCAAACGTTAGACGAAGTCTGAATGGCGATCCACAAAATGGAGACGAATTGCAGCGTGACGGTAGTCAGCCAGCGCCGATCAAGTTCTCTGTAACTCCAGACGGAAAGCTGATTGCCAGCAGTCGTGATCTTGCGGCACTGGCGGCACTGGAAGAACTGATGGGACAAGTGGCTGCACCTCGTCGCAGCTATAAGATCTTTCGTTTGAAGTATGCGACGCCATCATGGGTCACGTTGAACCTGAAAGACTTTTTCAAATCAGAAGAACAAACCAGGAGCGGTATTGAATACGATCCGTGGTATGGCTTCATGCCGTCGCAAAAGAAGACGAAGGGGAATCACAGTTTATCAAAACGCCGTCAGCCGCAGTTCATCTCCGACAATTTCACCAGCACGATTCTGGTACGTGATGCTGATGCCAAACAATTGCAGATCATAGAAGACCTGATTGGGATTTATGATGTGCCAGAACCATCGGATTCGCGTTCGATGCGAGTGACCACCATCTTTCGCCTCAAGCACGCAAAAGCTGGCATGGTTGCTGCCGCCGTTAAAGATGTCTTTCGTGACTTGTTAAGTTCGAATGATAAAGCTCTGGAAGCTGACAACAAAGGGCAGCGTCAAGGCGGCAGCGGCCTTGTGACGTTTCTGCCTCGAGGCCCGTCGTCGGGTGGTAGCGAAGGTGACGAAGAAGAACCGATTCGGTTCAAGGGATTGCTGTCGATGGGGATCGATGATTCTTCAAACACGTTGATCGTGTCGTCATCGGGAACATTGATGGATACAATTGGCGAAATGATTGAATCACTTGATGAAGCTGCGAATTCATCATCGGTCGTGCAGGTGTTGCATGTCGATAAAAGTATCGATTTGGGGCTTATCCAGGAGCGCTTGCGCGACCTGATGAAGCCACCGGCTGGAAGTGAGCAGCCGGGACAGCAATCGCCTCAACAACCGGGGCTGCAGCCCGGTCAGCAACCCGGCGCTCCGAGAGGCGCTCAGCCAGGCGCGGCTGCTGTGAACTGATGCGGGCAATTCTCGTCGATCATGTTGAAGGAAGCAGGTCTGCGTACGTAGTCCGACCTGTCCCAGGTCGGATTCCTTTTTGCGTGGCGATGGAATTGAACGACCAAATTTCTGTCACTCAGGTGATAGAAAGACGCTGTATTTCTTCGTGCTACGTTGGTAATTCACACGACCGTTGACTGTCAATGACGCTGCCGGATGCAGACCTGGGACAGGTCTGCTTACGTAGTCCGACCTGTCCCAGGTCGGATTCCTTCGGCGCGGAGACATCTTTGGTCGATTCGTTTCTGCCGCTCACCCTATGAAGATTCACAGATCCCGATTGCCGCCGGAAACGACGCAGACAACACGTTGATTTGCAAATCGATCACGGTGTTCACGCACAACCGCAAGTGGAACCGCTCCAGATGGTTCCGCGATCATTTTTGCGTGCGAAGCAATCATTTCCATGGACTCAACGATTGCCGATTCAGAAACGCACAGAACTTCATCCACCAGTTCGTAGATGATCGGAAACGTCAGACTGCCCAGTGATGTGCGTAGGCCGTCTGCAATTGAATCTGTTCGCAACACAGGTTCGATCTGCCCCGAAGCCATGCTACGAAACGCATCGTTGGCCCATTTTGGTTCTGCAGCAATCACACGGATCGCTGGATTCAGCGATTTTACAGCGATCAAAACTCCGGCAAGCAATCCTCCGCCACCGACGGGCACGACAATCGTTTCGACATCTGGATATTGTCGAAGGATTTCCAGGCCCACTGTTCCCTGTCCGGCGATGACACGTTTGTCGTTGAACGGGTGAATCATCGTTGCTCCCGTTGTTCGCATGACTTCGCTGGCCATTGCTTCTCGTTCGGCCGGAGTTGGTCCGCACATGACTGGTTCAATGCCAAGACTTCGCACGGCGGCCAGTTTGACTTTCGCAGAATTCTCCGGCATCACGATATGCGCCTTGATCCCCCGAAGTTGGGCTGCCCTCGCCAGTGCTGCAGCATGATTTCCGGAGGAATGCGTCACAACGCCGCGTGATGCTTCTTCATCAGACAGGCTGAACACGGCATTGCAGGCACCGCGGGCTTTGAATGCGAAGCCGTGCTGAAAGTTTTCGCACTTCAACGCAACCGAGCAACCGGCTTCACGACTTAATGATTCAAAGACGATCGTTGGCGTCTTAATCACCAGCGGCTGAATGCGTTGCGCTGCGGCTTGAATCTGTGACAATTCCGTGCAAAAAGATGTCCAGTCTGGCTGCATGCGATTCATGGATACTGGCTATTTCTGCTTGGACTTTTGCGATTTTTTATTTCCCGTGGATTCTGCGCCTTCGCCGTCAGTCGTTGCTTCCTCGGGAACTCTATACAGCGGCAGGTGCCGGTAATAGACTTCCAGCGTCATTATACAAAGGCACGTCATGTAAAGGCGCCCTGCGCCACTGCCGTGAGCATCGGCAAGATCCCAACTTCCGGCCGCATGACCTTCTGTCTTTTGCGTCGATACCAGATGGTCGCGCATCACGGCATTCCACTTGGTCCATTCTTCGCCGCCGTAGTGCAACATGACCTGAGTTGCATAGTAGTTGTAGTACATGTTGCCAATGATCGGCCCTTTGGCACTGAGTGTTTCAACCGCCCTCTTCAAGCGTGGCTCCTCACGCGACATACCGGAAAGCATTCGACATACCAATCCAATTGCGGTCGTGGATTCTTTGGTGTCGTTGATACTGCGATATCCGTACATTCCGTTTTCTGCCTGAACCTCATTTAGGAAGGCATTTGCCCCGCGAATCGTAATCGGATTCACGGCGATGTCCGCATGCACTGCACTCTTCAGTGCCATCATTTGCCAACCGAGAATGGACGTGTCGCCGTCTGTTCCAGGGTTGTAACCCCAGCTGCCGTTTTTCTTGCTTTGCGCATTGATAATGAAGTTGATCGACGCTTGGACTGCAGGTTCCAATTGTCGAATCATTGCCATGCGTTGCCGGTTGTTTGCACGCTCATCTTCCTGGCCGCGAAAGTCCTTAACTTCGTGCTTCATCATCGCCAGTGTTTCACACAATGCTGTTGCTACAATTGCCTGGCTATACATGCCCGTGTTATTTGCATGCTGCCCGCGGAGATCCAGCCCGGCCGGGGATGCACTGGAATGAGCAAGCAGGTATTTTATGCCGTTCAGCACGGTCTCCTGAAAATCGCCCTCAAACGGCGTATTTCCGGCACCCAACAACGCAAGAATTACCATTCCCGTTGCTGCGTTTCGACAGTTATCGCCCAGCGAGCCGGGTTGCGAGCAACGGCCTTTGCATTCGCCACCCGTATGATCAAAGCTCCAGCCACCATCTTCAGCCTGATGATGGGTCATCCATATTAATCCCTGGTGCACGGCTTTTTCGCTCGCCGCATTGCCACCCATTTTGGCGACCATTGCCGAACGACCTGCTTTGCTGCGTCCACCGAATTCAGCCGTTGAGATGGCAGAAGAAATTTTGCTGGTCAAATCCACGCTTGTTGTGACCGACGCCAGATCAAGGTCGTTGATATTGACATCCACAAGGTCCATGCTTTCAACTTGAGAATCAACAAACGTTTCGGCTGGAGGCGTGTCTTCCGATAATTCAATCGGCTGATCCAGTTCCATCATTTCCAGCTCTTCCGTTTGAGCCGATTCTGGTTCAAACGTGCTGGTGATTATCATGAATTCCTCCTTCTGTATTGAGGGCAGAAAGATTGCGGCAAGTATAAAGATGATGCCTGCATGAGCTGCAGCGTTCGTTGCCAGAACGCCCATGCTCCGTCGCTGAGAGGCATTGGGTTGCAGCAGTTGAAGCAGCCGGGCTTTCAGCGTAAGCGGTCCTTGCGGTGTGTTTTCTTCAGTTTGAAGATCCGATGGAATGGATTCAGTCTCTGATGAGTCACCGTCATCTTCCACATTGTCCTGCCGGATTGTTTCGGCTGTTGTTATTGCAAACTTGCTCTGTGAATCTGTCGCGAAGTCCTCAGACTCTGTCGGGGGAAATTCTGCCGACATCGATTGCGCAGGCGTTTTCGCGAAGCTCATGGCAAATTTACGTTCAGCCGCAAGCGTGTCATAGAAGCCATCGGCGGCTGCGTCGGCCATGTCGGCTACTGGAATCTCAAAAATATTCTGGCCGTCTGACACGATAGTGCGATCGCGAAGAGCGGGAATATAGAATCCATCCGCGCAGGCATCACTGAGATCGTCGACTGGGATCAAGTAGAAATTCGTGCCATCGGATACTGTAATCTTCCGTTCGCTCACTATGTTTCTCCTGGCTTGATCTGCTGCCGCCGCGATTTCCAGCCGCCAGTCGCCGGCGGTTCCGCTGCCGGCTTTTCTGCGGAAGGAACATTCGTCGATTGTTGTGCGACTATTTGCTGTTGTTCGGTAGCCATTTTTTGTGCGGTCGGTAGTTGAACGGCTGACGCGGGGCTGGGTGGTGAAACTGGTTTCGAAAAGGCTAGTTTTGGAGGAACGGTTTTCGGCTGAGCGACCGAGGTTGGCGTCGCAGGTTGTCTGCTGGTCGCAGCAGATTTCGCTGCGGTGGCCTTTGATACAGGCACGACATTCACTACCGGACTCGGAGCAACCGGCGATGGCGCAACTATGGCAGCAGAGCTACGTTTGTCGGGTTCAGCGGCCGATGCTGTTTCTAGCAACCCCGCATTGACGCGATTGGCCCAGTAATCAATATCGAGAGCAGACAAGCCACTTTCACGTTCGATTATCATCTCTGTTTTGGTGCCAATCGACGGTACAGTTGCCGTGACATGCAGTCGCCCGTCGTCGCCGTAATTGAAGAAGACATCAACAGCAGTGGCTGCTGGCAAGTTCGGGGGAAGGTCGCGTACGACGCAGTTTCCGATGAGTGTCGAATGTCGCCCGGCGTCATCGCCGCCTTCAACAACTTTTACTGAGACACTGGTCTGATTTGGTCGCGATGTTGCAAAGCGTTTGCCCTTTTTCACTGGCAATCGCGAATTTCGAGGAATCATCATGGATCGCCGCTGGCCACCAGTGTCTTTGTCCAGACCCAGCAAACCCAAGTCATGCGAATTCACGTTGTGGACGGAGATCTTCGAGCTTAATCGCTGATCGCTCGAGAGTAGAATTCCGGCATAGATGGCAGCTCCGTGAGCCACCGATTCATCAGCCGATAACGATCGATCGACCTTCAGATTTGATTCCGATTCGAGCATGTCCTGCACCATTGGCATTCGCGATGATCCACCGACTAAAAGCAAACGCGAAACGTCTTTCCATGTTCGGTTAGCTTCCTTCAACGCCTTTCGAGTTGTCATCAAAGTCCGATCAATCAGATCACCGGATAGTGATTCAAACTGTGTGCGGTCCACCGGCACCTGAATACGATTGCCATCCATCGAAAATCGGATTACCACTTCGTCGCGCTGCGACAGCGAACGTTTGGCGTCTTCGGCTTCGGTCAGCAGGCGTTGTCGCTGTGATGGATCTTTACGAGGGTCAGTGCCGTACTGAATCAAAAACTGTTCCGCGACGAAGTCCGCAATGCGATGATCCCAGTCGATGCCCCCGAGATACACGTCGCCAGCTGTGGCAATGGCGGAATAGTCGTTGCCGACGATTTCCATCAGAGTTACGTCAAACGTGCCGCCGCCAAGGTCATAGACCAACACGGTTTCCAATGATTCCGTTCTTCCTTCGGTCGACACGAATCCACGCTGTACTCCATATGCCAGCGCTGCTGCTGTGGGTTCGTTGATAATATCAACAATATTTAAACCTGCGATGCGGCCAGCATCCTGAGTCGCTTTGCGACGCGGTTCATTGAAGTAGGCTGGTACAGTGACGACGCATTGGTCGATGGGACCCAGCCGGTGAATGGCGTCATTCTTGAGCTTTCGCAGAATGAGAGCCTGAATGACTTCGGGGGGTAATTGCATGCCCGCGACAGGGATGCGAAACGCCTCTTTGCCAAGGTCGCGTTTTGCGAACTGAACGACGTGGTCCGGTTCGAATTCAGCGGCTTTTAGTGCTTCCTTGCCGACCACTATGGACTTCCGGTCAAAGAATACGACGCTTGGGGTTGTCGCGTCGCCTTCCAAGTTTTGCACTGTACACGGTCGTCCCGTGCTGTCTAGATGGGCGACGACCGATCGCGTCGTTCCTAAGTCAATGCCGACGGCAACTTGATTTCCTGCGGTGGCCAATTCAGAATTCCAGTAGTGCAAGACGAGAACTTAAGTCATTTGTTTATCTGCGATGTAACTATACCTCTGTTCCAGCAGTTCTATGCGTTGAAAACGCACAGTTTGAGCCCAGTAAATGTAAAATTGGATGAATTTCCGCGTTATCCGAGGGACTCCCCTGATTGCAGAGAGCGATGCTCAAGGAATACATCGTAGCGGAGAATGCCGTATTTTGGACACCTTTTGCTTTGCCTGCGGCGTTGTAAATAGGAACGCCCTGAACGTCGTCCGCAGAACCGCACGCAGTGAGTCGGAGTTGCAGCAAGGCTTCCCTACACGTTTTTATCTGACAGCCCATTCAGAGTATCGGTCACGGTAAATTGTGTCGGTCAGCCAGTTGCTGGCAGCATAATCCTGCGGTAGGGTCAGAATCAACTGACATTCAGCGACATCAAGCAGGGAACTTGCCCGCTTCAATTGTCCTTGGCCGGCGGCAAGGCGTGATGTGAGAATCAGGTCGCGACATGCGGATTCGAAAGCTTCCGTATCTAAGTGCAGCCGATATGCTGTCACTAGACATCTTTCAGCTTCTTCAAAGTCCCGGGTCTGTGTCATTGCACAGGCCAGCACGGCGTTAAGATCTCCAGTCAGCTTGATTTCTGCCTGCGATTCGGACGTCGTTGCGGAACAAGCTAACTCTCGGTTGGCCTGAAAAATCCACCGCAGGCAAGACTCCAAATCACCCTTCGTGAGCGACTGAATCGCCAGAGTCAGCCATTCGCGGCCGCTAATCGCGTATGGTTGAGTTCCACCGTTGGTCGAATTATTACTGCGATTGGCATCGCGTACATTGCTGTGTGATTGCGTTTGCTGACCTAAATCCCGCAGTCCTCGCTGAATGCATCGCTCAGCACTAATCGGATCACTATTCTCGATATGCATCTGCGCTAACAAGAATAGGGTCGGGATGCGGATATTCGCGGAGAGGTCATTGCGGCCCAGTGATTCGATCAGCCACGCAATTGCGTCTAGCGGACGATTTTGTTCCCAGAGCAATCGGGAGGGTCTCCAGACTGCCGATATGCGGGGATCGGCTGTGTAGAACGACACATCGATTGGCGAACGAAATGCCTGACACAGCAGGTTTTTGCGCGTAGAAAGCCCTGCGGGCGCAGGCTGAATGGCAGGAAGGTCTATTGTTTTCACGACAGCACTTTTCGGATTGCCAGAGTTAGCCAAGTCACCATTCCGTGGTGAAGATTGCCAATGGACATCACGACGTGCTTTATTCGTCAGCGAGATTCAACGGGAGAGGCGGCAGTATAGAACCCAGCGACATTTGAAGCAATTCCTGCCCTTCCCATTCTTCCTATTTTTCTGATTCTGTGCGTTGTTTCGGTTTTGACGCCAAAGCCATTTTGAGCCTTGTCGCAGCGATTGTTGTCTCAGCGCCAGATTAGACGCGAATTTTTTATCAGCTTTCAGAACCAGCCCCCCCGGTGGAAGTGACAATCAGGACTCAGATGGAAACAATCCCAGAATGACATCAACCTGGACCCCCGAGTCGTGGCAAAAACACAAGGCTCAGCAGCAGCCCAAATACGACAACGCTCAGGAGCTGGCGGACGCTATCCGCAAACTCAGCACACTTCCCCCGCTTGTGACTGCATGGGAGGTGGATCGCCTGCGTGTGCAATTGGCGACTGCGGAAGAGGGAAACGCCTTTGTTTTGCAGGGTGGCGACTGTTCGGAAAGTTTCGACGACTGCAATTCCACGTCGATCCTGCGAAAACTGAAAGTCCTGATTCAGATGAGCTTGGTGCTAATCTGCGGTTCAAAAAGAAAGATCGTACGTATCGGGCGCATTGCCGGTCAGTACGCAAAGCCGCGATCTGCTGATATGGAAAACCGTGGCGGTGTCGAACTGCCGAGTTATCGTGGCGACATCGTCAATCAATCGAGCTTCACGCCTGCGGAGCGTCGGCCAGATCCACAGCTGATGCTTCGCGCTTACGAAAAATCTGCGCTCACAATCAATTACATTCGCGCGTTGAGCGAAGGTGGTTTTGCAGATCTGCATCATCCGGAAAACTGGGACATGGATTTCGTCCGCAATACTCCCGGATCCCGACGTTATCAGCAGCTACTGGAATCGCTCAGCGACTCCATTCGTTTTATGGAAGTCGTATCCTCCAGCGAATTGACGCAATTGTCGCGTGTAGATTTCTTCACTTCGCACGAAGGTCTGCTGCTTGCATTTGAGCAGGCGTTGACGCGAATCGAACGCAATCGCGGTTGGTACAACTTGGGAACTCACATGGCCTGGATCGGCGATCGCACTCGTGCCATCGACGGCGCGCATGTGGAGTACTTTCGCGGCATACGTAACCCGATCGGCCTGAAAGTCGGCAACTCGATGCAACCTGACGAACTGGTTGAATTGATCGGAATCCTGAATCCGCAAAACGAACCCGGTCGGCTTACGCTCATCCATCGTTTCGGCGCGGAAAAGATTCGCGAGCGATTGCCGCGTCTGGCAGAGGCCGTGTTGAAGGCCGGTCGTCGAGTCTTGTGGAGCTGCGATCCGATGCATGGAAATACGCAGACGGCTCGCAACGGAATTAAGACGCGATCTTTTGACGACATCATGTCGGAAATCTTCAGCGCGTTTCGGATCCACAAAGAAGTTGGTTCACGGCTGAGCGGCATTCATCTGGAACTCACCGGCGAAGACGTCACGGAATGCACTGGTGGTCCTGGCAATCTTACGGAAGCCGACCTGGCCCGCGATTATCGCAGCCAGGTCGATCCTCGATTGAACTACGAACAGGCGATGGAGATCGCATTTTTGATTGCGGAGCAGATGAAGTAACGCATTGCGTGCATCAGCGATAAGCCATAAAACGAAAACAAAAATGGTCAGGGATTCGCCGAATAAGAGACCTGGCCATCTTTTGTCTCCACCCACCCACACATTCTTCTGAGGAGGCGAAAACAATGGGCCACGCGCCGCTCGTTTGGCAAAGTACCGAAATTAGAATTCGACAGCATTCAGGTTCTCCTCGCGAAATTTGTGTTGAACAGAAGCAAACTTCTCTGGACGATGTTTCGCGTCCGGAAGGATTTTCCGTGAGCAGTCGAATCCGTGCCAGATTTTCAGATCAGGGTTTGTCAATATGACGATAGTTTCTCGTTTGCTGTCTCGCAATCGTCGGAGTCGTCGGAGTCGTCGAAATCAGCACGTAATTTCGCCGCCAGTGTGTGAGGTTCTGGAGGATCGACAGCTCCTGACAGCCGATCCCGTCATCTACTGGAACAATGCCGTTCTGGATGCCATCCGCATCGACCAAACAGCGCCACCCATCGCGGCCCGAAGCATGGCGATTGTGCACACGGCAATCTTTGATGCGGTCAACTCGATTGGTCGGGAGTTTGCTCCGTTTCTAGCGACAGTCATCACGGATCCGCGAGCATCAAAAGAAGCTGCTGTCGCGGCTGCGGCTTACGAGACACTGGTCGCACTCTTTCCTGCGCAGAAAGCGACCTTTGACGGGCTGTATACCTCGTCTCTGTTATTCATTCTGGACGGTCGATCTGAAACAGACGGTGTGAATGCTGGAAAGGCGATTGCAGGAATGGTTCTCGCAGATCGCGCAAACGACGGATCGACAGCGACCGTTGTGTACACACCGGGTACTCAGCCAGGCGACTGGATTCCCACGCCGCCTGGGCTGCTCAGGCCACTGCTGCCGCAGTGGCCTAAGGTAAAACCATGGATCATGAAGAGCGGAGATCAGTTCCGTCCGAAAGCACCACCGAAACTTTCCAGCAAAGCCTACGCTGCGGACTTCAACGCGGTGAAGCAGATCGGCTCAGCCACCAGCGCAACGCGAACCGCTGATCAAACCGACATTGCGAAGTTTTGGGCGAACGGTCCGGGAACCTCAACACCACCTGGCCACTGGAACGAGATTGCTCAAATCGTGGTCAGTCAGAAACAGAATACACTGATTCAAAATGCTCAGCTTTTTGCGATGTTGAACACGACACTTGCGGATGCGGCGATCGCCAGTTGGGACGCGAAATATGCATACGATCTCTGGCGTCCGGTGACGGCCATTCGCGAGGCGGATACGGACAGGAATGCCTCCACAACAACTGATCAGCAATGGGAACCACTGCTGGTGACTCCACCATTTTCAACCTATACATCTGGGCACAGCACGTTCAGCGGCGCTGGTGCGGCTGTCCTTAAGGGATTTTTCGGTACAGACCGCGTGCAATTCGTGCTGCCATCGGAAACTCCGGGCGTCGCAGATCGCACGTTCACCAGTTTCTCACAGGCTGCTGCTGAATCCGGTATCAGTCGTATCTACGGAGGCATCCATTTCAACTTCGACAATGTGGCAGGGCTGACTTCGGGTGCAAAGCTCGGCGCGTTTTCCGTGCGAAATTTTCTAAAGCACTCCGATATCAACGCCTCGGCAAGTTTGGCCAGCGGAGAGCTCCTTATCACAGGGACTTCTCGATCCGATGACGTTCGTATTGTCCGGAAAAACGGATCAATCGTCGTGACATCCAGCCGCCGCCGCCTGGGGCGTTTTTCAGCTTCTCTGGTGTTCAGCATCATCGTCAACACCGGTGGCGGCAAGAATTCCGTTCGAGCCACTAATGTCAGCGTGCCGGTGCAGGTCTTTGGTAATGTCGGCAAGAGTCAGGCAAGGAGATTCAGGGCAGCCAGTCGGACGAGCGGAATACAAAATGCCGGCATTTCATCGAGTATTCGCGCATTGAACTGAACGACCTAGGGATCATAAAAAAGGGTCTGGAATTCGCCGAATAAGAGACCTGATATCACCAAGGCCGATGCTTGACAGGTCAGTGACCATAGAGTCTTCTCTACGCCGCACCAAGTCCCATCATGCGTCGCCACGCGCTGATCTGACCAAGGTGCATCATCATATGGCCGCTGCAATAAAATGCTTGCAGAGAGCCCAGCGTTGGAAACAGATCCGTCATGCGGCCTCCGAGCGGGTTCACGGCTTGAAACGCTTCATCTGGCAATGATCGCAGGGCGGGCAGGGCGGCTTTGTAGCCTTCAAAAAATGCCTGAGTCACCGCAGTCATCGCAGGATAGACGGTTCCCGTTGAATCATCCGCACACGTGGCGTCCTTTGAAAAAACGGATTCAAAGCATTCAGGAACGACCGGTCCGGGTTGACCAAGCTGGCTAAGAATTCGTGGTCCGTAGAGACACAAATGACCGTAAACAAATGCCGGATGATTTGATTCAATCGTTTGGCCGTTCACCACCGCGAAGCGGGCGAACTGTTCCGGTGTCACGTCTTTTAGCAGACGTTCCGCATATCCCAGGCAAAGCTCAAGAGAGTCTGCAATCACGTTTCCCAATGAACGAGTCATAACAAGCTTTCAACTAAAGAAAAAAACTGCAATTCGGCGAGCGGAGTGGCGTCAGCCCTCCGGTATCACTGCGATTTAGACCGCACTGTATTCGATTCTATCAGCGAGGAGTACCGGCAAGCTGACGCATGCCGCTCGTTGGTTTCCAACGCACTACGGTTTCGCATCAAGCGGAAACCGGCCATGCTCGGAAGCCATCATCAGTACCAGATAGTCAAGCCGGGCGGCATTGGCAATCTTGCTGAAGTTGATCCCATCCATCGTGTCGGTTGGCTTGTGATAGTATGGGCTGAACCCGCCGAAAAGAAAGGTAACCGGGATTCCCTTCTCAGAAAATGACGCATGATCGCTGCGGCCATCGACACGATCTTCTTCGTCGTATTCAAAGACAAAGCCGACCGACTTATTGGCCTCTTCTGTCACCTCGTGAAATGGCATTGAATGGTCCTTGCTGCCAACAAGGTGGATCGTGTTCATGTTTTCAGAAGCGGGCTCAGAAGCGGATTCTTCGTTTCGTCCGATCATGTCGATGTTCAACATGCAAATCACACCATACATTGCGGCGGTGCCATCTTCATACACAGTGCGGCGGTTCTGCGCGACGACGGCATGTCCCAGACCCCAACTGGCTTTGCCGGGCTTGCGGGAATTCCATGCGGCCACAACAGCTTCAGCAACTCGCTCCGCAAAAAAATCCACATACTCAGTCGGCTGCATCACTCCCTCAGCGGGAATATCGTACAGGCCCTCCGTCATCACAGGGCCAGTATGCGTGTGGGTCGCGCTGAGGACAATCCTGTTGACCGGGAATCCAGGAAGACGAGTCGCAATCTGCTCACGAGTTTTCTCCAATGCGTGCAGAGGAATTGCCACCAGATCACAGGACACCATGACGGTTTGCTCCAGCGACTGATCACCAGCAACGGACTCTATCGCCAGCACAGTTGCTGTTACGGGGCTTTCCACGGCGGTAGAAATCCGCGTATGCATTTGGCCCCAGAGCGCGACTGGCTGATCGGGCGTGATGCTGATTGTCGCTCCTCCCACCCGCAATTCGGCGGCGTATCCTGTTGTTGCCATGGCTGCAACGCAGAACAACAGGATGAACAATGATCGTCGTTGATTGAATAAAGTTTTCGACATCCTAAATCACCCTTAATAAAGACCGGCATCCTTGCGTTTGCTCAATTCAGCACGCGATAAACCCATCCACCCGGAGCTGATCGTTTTGGTCGTCCCATGTCGAAACGATACCCGATTCTCTCTCGTTTGCCAATAAACGGTTCCTGACCACTTTTGAAGCCTTTTGTGCCTTTGACACGTTTTGTGTCCTGAACTGCTGGACGAGAGTAATACACTATTACAGGACGGAGTTTAGGTTTCTGATTCTGCAGGCATCAAAGAGAGTTTATGTTACTGGAGAAAACACTTCATGCGATTTGATCAACGATGGCACCACAAGTTGCCGGTTTTTCGACAGCTTGAGCGTGAAGAGAATTTTTCGTTTGTGAAGAACCGCGTGTTGTTTGTGGGGCTCAATATTGTCGGAGGTCGCGTTCACGACGACGCCGAATGGAAGCAACCTCACGCCGAGTGCCTGGACTGGGTTCGCCGAAACTTCCGTCTATCTGGAGATCAGGTTGGCAGCGCCGTGATTTTCGGACATGCGAAACCTGCTGCCATCCACGACGATTTCTTCGAACCTTTCAATGACTACTTAACCATTTGCTTTTCCGAATGAAGGCACAACACATGCGATCGATTTGCTGCTGGGTTCTTGTAACACTTCTCGCAAGCACTACGACACTGGCAGAACAGCAACAACCTGCCGCACCATTTGTGCTGGGTTATGCAAATAAGCTCAGCGGCGTGCCCGGCGAAGAAATTGCGTTCCATCTGTCGAGCAGTGGAGCCAGCGTTCGCATGGTCATCGAGCGTCAGGGCGGCACCAATGAGACGGTATTCGAAAAAGCAGACATCGCTTGTGCCGCTCATCCGATCCCGGATCGTGCGTCGTCAGATGGCTGCAACTGGCCTGCGGCATTGACCATGACCATCCCGCAAGACTGGAAAAGCGGCTGCTATGTAGCCACGCTGATTCTGAAGACCGACGATCAGGAGACTCGAAGTACCATGCAGTTTGTTGTGCGGTCGGCTGAACCGGGAAAGAACACAAAGATCCTGTTGCAGCTATCGACGAATACGTATAACGCCTACACCAACTGGGGCGGCCATAGTTTGTATGCCTATCACGATCGCGACGGGCTGCAGGGACATCGTGTTTCGTTCGATCGCCCGCTGACATCACAGTACGGCAACTGGGAATTGCCCTTTGTCAAATGGGCGGAGACCCACGGGTATGTCATTGACTACGCCGTGAACAGCGACCTCGAATTTCATCCGGAGATCCTGAAACACTACCAACTGGTGTTGAGTGTGGGTCACGACGAATACTGGTCTGCGCCGATGCGGGACAACCTTGAAAAATACATCGCCGATGGCGGCAACGTCGCATTCTTCAGCGGCAACACCTGCTGCTGGCAGGTGCGCAGTGAAGATCACGGACGCGCGCTGACGTGCTGGAAGCAGTGGTACAATGTTGACCCGCTGTTTCGGAAAGGCGATCACAAGTTGCTCAGCACCACGTGGAGCCATCATCTGGTCGGACGACCTGAAAATCAGCTCACGGGTGTCGGATTTCTGTGGGGCGGCTACCATCGCAGCCACGGACAATTCATGGACGGCCCTGCATCTTTCATCGTGCATCGTCCAGAACACTGGCTGTTCGAAGGCACGGAACTAAAACGCGATGATCGCTTTGGCGGCAACGATACGATTGTCGGCTACGAATGCGACGGCTGCGAAATGACATGGAAAGACGGGCTGCCGTTTCCGACCAATAGCGATGGCACACCAAAGTCATTCACGATCCTCGGCTCCTGCCCGGCTCAATGGGCCCCCGACGACTGCTTGTGGTACGACCGGTTTCCTGCGGATCGAGTCGGCGCGGCGGTCCTCGGCATTTACACGCAGGGCGGAACGGTTGTCACGACGGGCTCAACCGACTGGGCTCACGGGCTCAGAGGCAACGATCCGGCTGTTGTGCGAATCACACGCAACATTCTGGATCGGCTGTCAAAGTAGCAGAGTTTCAGCACTCGCAGGAGAAATACAGCGTGAAGGGACTGTTAGAGACTCCAGCCTTTGCGATACTCCCGCCGCAGGAATTGATTGGCCGCGTCGTGGTTTGTGAAGGTCAGTTTTGCGGCGTCCCACTCCAGTTTTGTTTTCGTCAGATCTTCGCGGAGTTGTGAACGCAAAGCAACGTTCCCCAGCAGGATCGTCTCGGTCATTGGGCCGGCCCAGTCGAAGTTCGAACCGGCCGCTGGTCCGCCTTTACAGGCATCGATCCATTCCTGATGATGGCCCACCGATCGAGCCAGCTGCTTTGGAGGCGTGCCGTATTGCGTTGCTCGTTCTTCAGGATACATCTTCCAGCTGTTCCAGTCGGACATCAGCACCGCATCGTCGTCACCGACGAGCAGCAGACCATTCGTACCCATCACGTCGCCTTGTTTAATGGCTGCCGGTCGTGGCGGTCGCAGACCACCGTCGTACCAGACAAGTTTCACCGGAGCCATGTCCCCGCGCGCCGGGAAGTGAAACGTAATCATCGATCCAACGGGATAGGTTTCGGTGTTCACTCGAGTCGAAGAGGCTTCAACGGTCGTCGGCGCACTCAACTTGAGGGCTCGAAATATCGGATCGAAGTAGTGGCAGGCGATATCGCCGAGCGCTCCGGTCCCGAAATCCCACCAACCGCGCCACTTGGTCGGAAGATAAGCCGCATGATACGGTCGTTCCGGTGCCGGTCCGAGCCACAGATCCCACGCCAGTGTGGCGGGAACTGCAGGTTCGTCTGTCGGGCGCGAAACGCCCTGCGGCCAGTATTCGTCGAAGAGTCCTCGTGACGGACGATCCGTCCAGATATGTGCCTCGCGAATCTGGCCGATGGCCTTGTCCATCACGAATTCCTGAACGATGCGAGTTTGTTCAGTCGCCTGAGCCTGGTTACCCATCTGCGTCGCTACTCCGGCTGTACGAGCGGCCAATGTCAGCTCTCTGGCTTCCCACACCGAATGCGTCAGCGGCTTTTCGCAGTACACATGTTTTCCATGGCGAATCGCTGCCATCGATGCATGAAAATGATGATGATCCGGTGTGCCCACAATCACGGCGTCAATTTGCGGTGCCATCTCCTGCAGCATCACACGGTAGTCTTTGAATTGTTTGGCCTTCGGGAACTTATTGAACATCCCCGCCGCACGATCCTGATCAACATCGCATAGTGCGACGATGTTCTGCGACGCCACATTTTGAATATCACTCGCTGCCTGACCACCAGCGCCGATGGATGCGATATTCAAAGTCTCGTTAGCCGCATACGTCCGCGCCGATCCTGCTTTCAGAATCGTAAGCGTCGCGGCCGAGGCCCCGGCAGTCTGAAGAAAGCTGCGTCGACTGGTGGCATTGTTCATGATTCGATACTTCCGTTAACGGGCGGCGGAGACGTCTCGCGGGTTCAATGATGACGAATGGCGGATAACGACTTGTGATGTATGCGGCTGGAGGCAGTTTATCGGGAGACCTGGAGCTTGTCACCTTGATCTCAACAACCCGTAGCGGGACGCGTGAGAGTTCCGAGGTTGCACCGAATTATTACGAATCCGGCTACGAGGCAAGGTGACCAGGGCGACGTTTTGAGTTACCTGGCGGTGGCTGTGTATTTCGCCCGAGAATGGATTATGATGACGACGGTAGCCATTTGCAGTCGATCCGTGCTGTTGATGCCAGAATCCGATTCACATTATGAATTCAACGTCGGTCAATTTGCTGAAACGACTGCGCGAGCCTGAGGCTGAACCGGCATGGCAACGGTTCGTAGAGTTGTATGCTCCGTTGATTTTTTATTGGGCACGGCAAAAGGGGCTGAGTGCGGACGACGCTTCGGATTTGTTACAGGACGTTTTGGCCACGCTGCTGACGAAACTGCCGGAATTCCAGCACGACCCCGATCGACGATTTCGAGGCTGGCTGCGTACGGTCACAGTGAATCGAGTGACTGCCAAACGGAACGAGCACAGGTGCCATGCACCTTGAAGGCTTAAATCTGGTTCGGGGCTGCTATCCAGCGTGGGAATGCGTAAGGGTGCTTGGCAACGGATGCGAACTTGATCTTTGGCTACGGATTCGCCCGACCATTCGATCAACAAATCGACTATATTTGCGTGCCAGGTGCCAATGGGATTCATCTGCCGCAGTTCTCCGCGAATCAACTCAATGCGCTGCCGGCACTTACCACTAAATGCACCAGCATCAACCATTAGCTCGTACTGCACTAGCGAAATGTGGGCAAGTGTACTCATCGTGTTCGTCCTCCTCTCCCATTCTATCCTTGTCTTTAGCGGCTTGCGAACAACCTGGGCTAAAATCAGCTACTTTTCAATTGCACTAGCGGTAGTTCCTTCACCGCCGGCTGCTCTGCATGTCCGACGGGCACGTACTGCAATTGTAACTTCTCCCCATCAATGGTTACTTGGGTAAAACCGGGGCGGAATTCCAACAGGTTGTAGCCGGGTGCTTGTTGCTCGGCCAATTTTCGATCTTGGTTATAAAGGGCCGAAGGGAACAACGTTTCTTGCAGTGGTGAGTGATCTTCCCAGCCGCGTATTCCATTGTGAAAGTGTCCATGCCACATCGCCAAGACGCGATCTTTATACTTAGCCAAGGTTTCGTACAATTGCGTTTGGCCAGCATCGGGATGAACGTACCAACCGCGGTCGGGATGTTTGTTCGCATGCGCCGGCACGTGCATGCAGACGATCACAAACTGATCGGCCTGCGCCGCCGCTTGGCACTGCGCTTCAATCCAGGCGTTCTGGTCGTCGGAAAGAAAGCCATCGTGCGAATCGGTATGAGCATTGCCCAACAACAAGAGCTTCAGCCATTGGTGATCGACCGTCGTATCAATCTGCTGGCGCAAGTATTTTTGAAACAGTTCGCTGGGGTCGTGATTGCCGGGAATCTCATGCACCGGTTTGCCAATCGTCTCGCGAGTTTTCAAATAGATCGGGTATTGCGATTCTCTCCCCCCATCGACCACATCGCCCAAGTGAATAACTAAATCGCCAGGAGCTTCGCACAACGCTGCTGCAGTTTTCTCCCACTGCCGCGCTGCAGATTCGTTGTCTCGATAGCCCAAGTGCGTATCGCTCACCACCAGCAACGACAACTTCGACCTGCTGGCTTCGGCACCTCGCAAACAGGCCGGCCAGAGCGTAACGCCCGCGGCCATTGTTTGCAGACAAGCTCTGCGCGTAAGCTGCGGCATCGGAAGTTCAAACATAGTTGATCCTTTCTCTGGCAGCCGATGTGAGAAGGCTACGTCATTGTGGATTAAGTATCTGATTTCGCGGAACTCAGCAGGTGGATTATACTACACCCTCGACTCCGTTGCCGCATGTGACAGTTATTTTGCGACGAAAGACAAATCGAGCCACCCACAAAGACAAATCGATGCAAACCTGTCGTCGTTTCGATTGCCTGGTGCTCAGCATTCAGTTTCCGCCCGTAGCGTAGGTCGTCAAGGCCTTCGGCCATTTACAGCGCAGACCATTCCTCTGCGACGGCCCGGTTTCTAACAGCCTGAGCGGCGTTCCCTTTTTGATTCTAAGGCTGCTCGACAAACGCGCTCGACAGGGACTCTTTGTGGAAGTAAGTCGGCACTTTTTCCTGGTCCGCGTACAGATACAGGGCGGCGACCAGAATCGATTCCAAAGTGGTGACCACCAGTCTAATCGCGACAACCAGTGGCACGGTGATTGCCAAACCGATGCCGATTGCGAACCCAGACTGCATGGAGAAACCGACAAACGCGGGGATGCAAGCGACAACACAACACCAGAAGGCAATCGCGCCGATGCCGATGTTGGCGCCAAGCGCTTCGCCCCAGGTTCTGCCGATGATCGTAGCGGAACGTTTGAACGCAGCCACCGGGCCCAGCCGTTCCACAACAAGAATGGGAACCACCAGATAACTCCCAATAGCCCACGCCGTCCCCATCACTGATGTTACGATTCTCCCTGGTGTTTTCGACCGTGATTCGATGATTCGCAGGACGATTCCCACGGCAGCACTGAAGACCGACCACGCGAGAATTTCCTTCAGCCGGGACCTCGCAAAACGCAGGCCGACAGCGACGTTCGGGTCGCCACCGTTCAGCCGCACAAGAGCACACGCCACCAAGGCGGTGTTAAAAAACGTCATAACGAAGTGTTGCAAGAAATAGAACGCGAACAGAAGAACGTAGAACAGCGGGTCGCGAGAAACCTCCACGTACTTCTCAGCCGCAGCAGCGTCATCGTCATGGAAACAGTCCACATACATCTGGACGTAATCCGTGTCCCACAGCGGCAACACAAAGCTGGCCGTCACCGCTAGCAGAGCCGCCGAACTGAACAGTGGAAACATTACAAGTTCTTTGTCGTACTTCATGACGTTCCAGCACTGTCCGGCAACGCTGAAGCCGTTTCGGATACGTTCTAACATGTCAGCCCTTCCGCGCGGTACAATTGATGTGTGCGAGCCGGGAAAATGCAGCGAATCGCCGCATCGAGTATCGCATCATAGTCAGATTCACTTCTGACTTCTACGCTGCTTTTCGCTCGAACGATTTCACCAGTCCACCGCGTACGGTCAAAAAAATCCGCCGACACAAAGCTCTTTGACAATCAGGAATTAGACGACAAAGGCCGTCCCGGATTCGGTCGACTTTCGGAGAGGGCGCAAGTGACCGAGACGCCGCAAACGCAAAACGGGGACATTCTACTTTTTCGGCTTTCTGGGGCGTCCGCGTGGTCGGAGCGAGGACTCCAGTCCGAGTTGGATGGCCGTTGACGGCTGCCATGTCGAATCGCCGAAGGGTGTCCCCCGCGAAAGACTGTGACGCAATGCTGTGAGTTCCGCTTGCGTTTCGGCGCCGTTGACGAACCGTGTCCACTGCGAATGCTTCGGCAATGGGCCTTCGCACAACAGACCGTCGGGGCCACTGCGAGCGTTTGGCAGCAAACTGGACCACTCCCCGTCTTGGCTGCGCTTCACCATGTTGGCTCGAAGCGGATTGCGTTCGACGTACCGCAGAACAGTGAAGTAGTGATCATCCGCTTGGATGGGAAACCCCTTAAACCGCCCCTGCCAGACGTGACCGCTACTGTGATAATGGCTGTGATAACGGCGCACATGAGCTGTCATCAACCATTGCATCCATCGGCTCAGGTCACCGTCCTTATGTGGCCATAGCAGCAGGTGGAAATGATTGCTCATGAGGCAAAACCCCACCAACCGCATGGGCACTTTTTCGTGTGCCTCTCGCATCAGTTTGACGAAAGCGAGGAAGTCATCCGGCTTGTGAAAAACATCATTGCGACCGTTACCGCGATTAAGAACGTGGTAAACAAAACCGCCTTGCGATGCTCGGGCTGTGCGTGGCATTCCATCACGACAACAACGCTCGCAACACAGTTAAAGTACAATGTCCCCTTTTTGTGTTTTCGGCAACTCCGGTTCAACCTTTTGTTCGGCCCTTTGCCGCTCATCGCTTACTTCATTCGCGATGCTATGACTCTGCTTCCGACCACGTGCCGGTGCTTGAGTCAAAAAAAGGCGGCGTACCCACAACGCCAATGCACTCGATGTTCGCCTCACCATCGAGTCGCTCATCGTTACCCCAGTTTGAAAGACGGCATTGAATCTTGATTCGGAACAGATTCCCACCCAGACCCTCAATGGACGCGAAGAAGGAATCATAATGCCAATTCTTTGCATCGTCTTCTTCATATCCCGGAAACGTCCAGCCACTGGTTTCAAGATCACAGGGGTCGGACGCAACCGTATCTCTTGAATCCGGCTCATCGTCAGTAAAAGAAATGCAGGCGCCGACCAAGTCTTTCAGTTTCGTAACGTTGCCAATTGGGAGATGGTCCAACATCAGGAATCCACCGCCCGATGCTAGAGCATCAGCATGCAAATACAGAGAAAACGATGAATCATGCGCCTCAGGCGGGATCAATACGAGTGCTGTGTGAGAAGCAGAATAGCGGTGGCCATGAATGGTAAGTGTTCCGCGATATGTGTCCATCTCAGCATTCTTTCTTCAAGGCGAAAACCGACAGCAAATCAAGCGCCGTTTGTAAGGCCGAACGTCCAAGATCAGGCGGCCGCCGCGAGCGTCGCCACCACACCAGAAACAGAGGCCGGCGGCTCGGCTGCATCTTATTGTTCTGCGGTTAATGCCAGTGATTGGGGCTACGGGATTAATCACGTGAAGGATGAAGACGCTCCAAATATAAACAGGAAACCCGTGGATTTAAGGTGGCAGCAAACCGCCCCAAAAGAGGGCCACTGGATTAAAGCTGAGGATCTTGTCCCTTACTTGGGCGATCAATAAATCGTTCAGTAAACATTTTTAATGTGATAGCTTCGCCGTCCAATATCACGTAACAATTTTCGTTGAATTCAAGGGTAGATCTGAAGTCTTTCAAAGAATCACATCTACCAAGAATGCCACCAGCTTTCTTTTCGTTAAAGAACGTTTCGGCTTTGTCTTGATCAGTGAAAAAAGCAGGAACGATGCCATAGTCGGTTATTGCACCAAACATTTTTCCAGAACGTAAATCTAAGTTGAAGTATAGAGGAGTCATAATGAGTAATCAGTTAGAGCAGAACGTCCAAAATCACCCGGTTGCCACCAAGAGACTTTGATTTCAGGAAACGTCTGATCGGCAACTCGGGTGCATTTTTTTGTTATTGCGATTGTAGTGACAGCACGCTCCTACTCGTTTTGATTCGGCACCGACTGAACAACAATATTTGTGTTGGGCGTCACCATTCTCGCCATTCCTCCGTAACGTCATCGGTCGTGGTCAGACCGTTTTGTTGGGCGGCCACCAAGATTAGTTCGCAAAGATCCTCCCGTTGGTCTGTTTCAATCAATCCGCCACCACAGTTATCGTTCAATTCATTGAGCTGGAGAACAGCCGTCTTAACGGCAAGTAGGATCTCCGAATCATCAGCACCATTTTTCGCAGCCACATCCGAGAGGTATGAATCAATGATAGACGAACAACGATCGACATCTTCTCGTGTGTAGCCGCAATCAAAATCTTTGTTTGGCTGTTCGGGATCGCCATCCATGAATTCGATCATTGCGTCAATCAAGCGCTGCTTAACTTCTGCGATTGGTGTCGGCTGATATTCTGGCATGATGTCTTTCGCAATAACGACCGCCATCAGCGGATGGCGGGTGAAGAGTATCCATGTCAAGACGCGAACTACCGCCATTCCGCTGCATGGGATTGTTAACACGGCTGTTGCGATTTTGTCGCTTGACCGCGCTGTGTTCTTTTAGCTGGACAAATCATAACGAACAGGATTTGACGTGGCAATCGCGAAACGTTTTTTGACGCCCTGGTACGCGGCCGAATCGACTCCAAAAAAGTATCCACTTCAATCAACTTTGAGCCACCAGCAAGCTTGCCCAATTGCGATTAGTTGGTGGGAACTTTCGAATCAACAAACAACCGAACCAGACGCATGCGAATCTGGCAACGGGAAGACACTCAACAACCAGAACCACATGCCGCCAAGAGTACGCGAGGACAAAGAGTGCGATTGAATCGTCACCCTGGTCACGCGCAAGTTCTGTGTTAACGTCCAAGCTAACCCGGCGGCGGCCAAGAGACTTGGAATGCAAAACACGCGCGATCCGCCGCTCGGGTTGAGCGCCTTGTTGGGCCGGGTTTTGTTTTCAGGAACCTTTCAAAGGCCAGACGACGATCAACTGGCCGACAGACAATCGAACGAAAAATGGTTGCTGTTTGTTGTTCCGTGATCGAACGGCCGAGCAGCATAAAGTCTCGCGACAGACAATCAAGCGGGAAGTTTGTGGTTGTGGTTTCGCATCAGAGGCCACGCGCGCGACAGACTTTCGAGCCGCTGTGTATGAGTTTGTTTTCGTTTCGCGACCAACGGCCAAGCCACGCGGCCTCAGCGATTATCGCTTTCGTTTTGGTGTTCTTGCGGCGGGCGGACTGATTTTGTCGCCTTGCCAACCAGCCCAGCAATCAAGCCGGCGACAGCCCCAGCAACACCGAAGATTGCACCGTAGACCGTTTGCAGTAGCCCGGTCATGTCGCCCTTGCCACTGCCAAATACAACAACAGCAATCAATCCCCAACTAATCGCGCCGCCAAAAAGTCCGGCGAGGGCCGATCGAGAGAATACGAGCACAATAAGAATGGCAATCGCCACGACGATGCCGGTTATAAAGGTTCCTGTCGATGGACCGTAATAATTGAATGACGCAAGCATGGGCACCTCGGAAATCGTCGTACACCCTACACCGCCTTGACGACGCGGCGGACCTGTGCTGATTGTGCTATTCTGTGCTTATGCGGCCCAACGACCGCCGTAACCGGACGGCGGGAAACAAGTTTCCATGTCAAAACGCTAACTACCGCCGTTCCGGTTCACGGCATTGTTAGCACTCCGGTGTCGGGTCAGTCTGGCTGCCCGACCCTCATCTCTAACTTGAATTCCTGGGGCTCCGTGGGAAGCTTCGCGATTGCGACAACATGATTGAGATTCACCCACGTCGTGTCTGTCTCAATTTCTACGGATGCCTGCTTGCGTAGTTGCGCAAGTTGCACCATGCCATCGTCAGTTGCTTCAAGCTTGGCAATGGTCTGCGGAGTGAGTGCGGCCATTGCAAATCGCTTGTAGTTCCATTTGAACGCATCCTTAATGGATTTAGGATGCTCGACTGACACCCACGAATCACCTGAGAGCTCCACCACGGTGAAGACGGTGATTGAATACGTGATGTTCGCCGATGTAATACGTGCCGCATTCACGGAGTTGTTGTGGTCGGGCTCAAACGGGATGCCTTCCTTTTGCTCGAACGGTGACTTTCCAGCAAAACGCAGGACGTAGTCATTTCCGGGTTGTAAAAAGGATGCAGGCAAAGCATCACCGGCTCGCAGCGCAGAATCAGCGGAAAGCAGCAACGCGCTAACGGCGAAGATAGAGATGAGGGTTCGTATGCGATGCATTCGTTTGTGTTCCGTTCAGTGCTAACGACTGCGGTAACCGGTGTTGCCGCGATTGACTGTCCATTTCAAATGAGCGTGATCGGCAACTCCGGTTCACCGCTTTGTTCGCTGCTTTTTGCGATTTGCGATTGCGACTCAATTGCCGGGACCCAGAGTACCAAGGAATCCAATGCCGGAAAACTGTACGGCAGCAACTCTAGCCGAAAGGGAAGATTTTTCTGTTGGGCATCACGCAGTAGTGTGTCAAGTAGTTCGTGCTGTTCACAGTATTTGGCAATCAATTTTGTGTAACGACGCAGAAGCAACAGCGAGGGAAAAGTACGTTTTGATTTGCACCATTCCAGCAGGTCAGTGTCGCTTTTGGAGCTATTGCACGACTTACACGCCCAAACAAGGTTGTCAGCGTAGTCAGGACCGCCTCGAATCTTCGGGATGAGATGATCAATCGTCAGTGCGACTGTGGCCCCGCAATAGCAACATGCCTTTGGCGCGTTGAGTTTGACTTTTTCGTCATCGTAGAGCGACCGCATGCTCATCGTGCCGGTAGACAGTCCCTTGAATAGTCGAGCACGAATCATGTGGTGCGTGCGAGAATATGAATGAAGACCAGATTCGACCGCAGCATGAGCACGAGCAAGATTTGCGTATGAGGAGGCAATGTGCTGCCGTACTGTTTCGATGGGTGCCGTCATGGACCACTTCTGTTGCAGCGAACGGCGGCCGTCACCGGGCGGCGACGAGCGATTTTCCATTGTCAAAACGCTTGATTCGCCGCTCCGTGTGCACGGCATTGTTATTCGCCCGTCTTGCCCAGCGACCGCAACGCCGCAATCACGGCTTCGCTTTCGCGTGGATCGTTCTTGGCGGTGTAGCATTCGCGAGTCGGATACCCAAGTGAAATCTGTAGTTGATTATTGTCAAGCCCCGGTGCAAGTAAGTCAATCACAACATCGTCAATCGATCGCGACGATAGCGATGTCGTAAATTTCCCAGAGTATTGGGGCACTCCTTCAACGCATATTGCAAATGGTGAACCGCCGACAAGAGATTGCGACGGTGATATTTTGTCACGAACGCCTGGTGCTAGCGTCATGATGTGTCTATCGATGTCGTAAGCCAAAATGTCAGTTCGCGCTATAACTTCAGTGCCATCGACGTCACGAACTGTCACGTAGGGTGGTATAGACGCGTCCTGACCCGAATCAGTATTGTTGTCCTTGGAACAACCAGACACAAGAATGACTGCAACCATCGCCAAGGCAGAACTTTTGTTTGGCATGGTCAAACCATCGAATGGTGTACGGTGGAGTGGAATATGGATTTCAATAGAATAACACCAGCGTTAACCGGGACGCCGCGACAGACGCCCCACTTCAAGAAACGAAAACGGCGGCTCCGGTTGAACGCCTTGTTAGGCGATTTTGCGATTGTTTATGGCTTAAGGAATATGCGGCAAGCTGGTTTTGCAAATATGCAGTAGTACACAATATTGATGTAGCGAATCATCTATGTGAATTAGGATTTGTGGTGACTGATGGAATCGGTCATACAATGACATATTTTGCCAATCAGGATGGGACTAAAACACCAGATCCAAACAATCCGCCACACGCATTAGATTTGTTTTTATTGAACGGTGGGCGTTTTGCCAATTGGTTTTCCGACAATGTAAATAGGCACGTCTTCAAACGACACACCGTCTACAGAGACCTCACGCTTTACGAGAATTGAAATCAAGACCTTGTCATCGCGTTGGATCTTTTGATTTACTTGAAAGGCTGAGTAGCCAACACCGTCAATTGATTCAATGTCAGTAAATCCAGCCATTAACTTAACCCTTGGAGATAATCATGAGTAAAGAAGAAAACAGCGGCCTTCAGCCGCAAGAGAATAGGGCTTTATCGCCTAACGGTGGCCATCAGCGGGCCGCGACGAGCGATTCAACCACTGCAAAAAACGTGACACGCGGCTCCGTTGCATGGCTTTGTTATTCGCGGTCCTGGATCGAGCACAACATCGCGTACTGGGACCGACCGAGGTGGGCAGCCGGACGTCGTTGTAGAATGTAGTATACAGCGTCGTCCACCGACGCTGAAACCCCCATGTAGATCAAATATGCAATCGCGAAAGTCGCAGTTCGACCATGTCCTTGGGCACAATGAATGAAGACCGTACCGTCCAGTTCGGCGATGCACGCCACACGCTCCAATAAAATATCCGTTCGCGAGAAGTGTCCATCCAGGGTTGGGAACGAGATGTAGCCTGACGAGCGAAGCGCGGACGGTTCGTTGAACTCGCATGTCAAATCAACGATGTGTTCAAAGTGCGGAGGTCGTTCGTGCGACAACAGGCGGCGACCAATAAACACGGTTTCGGTCAGTTGGTTGTACGCTGGTTCGCGAGAGAGATAGCGGACGACGTGCCAAACGAGCGAAAGGTACGCGAGGAATGGAGCGAGCAATATCATCCGCCCCAATGAAAGCGTCCCGCTCGAACGTTTGCCGAAAACCGAAACGTTGACTGTAAGGTATGCAAACGCGACCAAAGCGAACGACAGGGCGGGCCAAAGCAGTAGGTAAAGCCCGCCGCCGTTGCGAATCGCATAGATCGCAATAAGGGCCGCTAAAATCGCAAACGCTGCTCCGTACTTCATGCAGTTCGTGTCTCAATCGAATAACGTCAACGATCACCGGGCGGGCCGGATGATCTTCAATTTCAAGTAAAACACGGCGGCCCGCTCCGTGTGCATCGTATGGTTCTGCTCCGTGTGGGGTGGGTTAGGCTACGCGAGATGTTTCTGCGCATACCGCATGCCTTCGTTGGTTATGCCTAGCAATTCTTGTCGTGAGACTCCGGACGACGCATGCCCGACTACAGACACTAGGCTACAAGTTATTAAGGTATTGATCGCATGGTTACATTTTTCTTCGGCAAGTCTAAGTCGTGCTTGGAGTTGCTTACGTGTAAACTCAGAGGAGGAACCGTATATGTGCTTAAGCACGTTCTCAGTTTCTGCTTCGATCCTCTATGGTGGCTTATGTATTACAAGCTCCGCCTTAAGGTTTTGAATCTCCATTTCCAACACTTCGAGCTTAGCCGTAAGTTCGCTGTTGCGGTCCGTAATCGCGATGACCTCCAGCGACAATGCGACGATCTTCGCGTCTTTAATTTGGCCAGACGCGACGTCGGCGATAATACTGCGGATGGTGTCGATCATGGTTCGGCAGTTTCAATTTCAGGTAGCAGAACGTTAACGATCACCGGGCGGGCCGGATGATCTTCAATTTCAAGTAAAACACGGCGGCCCGCTCCGTGTGCATCGTATGGTTCTGCTCCGTGTGGGGTGGGACCGAGGAGAATTAGATATGGTCGTGACAGTAGTTTCCAATTCCGAGTATCGAATACAGACGCAGTCTAGCTTTGAAGACGACGTTTTAAGATACGTTTTAAGCTCTCTCGCGTTGTACGGAGATTCATCCAATCCGCTACCGGTTTCCGATGCCAACCGACAGTTTGTTGATCTAATTCGGACACGATTAGATCATCTTCCGACGTCAGATGAGTTGACAGCGATGCAAAAGCCGTCTGCTTAGTGTCGCTTACAGCGACCACGTAAACTGAGTCAGATAGTGCAACATGCTCTACGGACGTGATTGCGTTGTGAAGACTACTTCGCCGATCGTCAGATTTTATGTTGTAGATGACGAGTAAGAGCATAGTTACGGATTTCCTAGTTTCAGGTAGCAGAACGTTACCGATCAGCCGGCGGCGACGGTCGATCATCCACTTCAAAACGCCCGATTTCGCCGCTCGGTTGCATCGGATGGTTCGTCAGTGCTTTGAATCGCCGAGACTTTGATTTGTAGAGTGCTGAAATGAGATGGATCCATCCATTTTACAGGGAGTTCGATAGCCGTAAATATAGGCCTCCACTGTTTTCTTGGCGTCCGTAAGGCTCACGCCCGTTTCCTCCTTATAAGCTTTGCAAGCCTCAAGCCTCAAGCTTTTGGCCATCGTCAGCCAACTCCCGGACTCTCGTCGGCAATTCAGCGTGCGGCAACTCGTTCAGTGTTTCGGCTCCCATTGTGCCCGGCAACTCCGGATTTTTCGTAAGCAAGCGATTGAGAAGGTATAAACACAACGTAGGTATCAGAATGACCCAAATCAGATTCTTGCAGAATGGGAGAGTCCACTTGTCAGCAGCCAACATGTTATAAAGTGAATCGATCCAGAGTGACAACAGGCCCAGCCCGACCACTCCCCGCCAGAGAATAAGTAGCAGATAGGAAGGGATTACGTCCAAGTTTACCCAAGCGGGGAGTATCCGCATTAAACGTTGTACAGTCCAGAACAGCGCTAACACGAAGGCCGTAAGCGCTAGTGACAGAAGTACGATGTCCATTTTCAATTCACTTAAAGTTATTCAATAGCACGCCGCCAGCTCTTTGTGCTACAAGTACAGGCGACAATGCTCTGTAATCTGTGAGTAAGTTGACACTGACGAACGCTTGCCGTAACCGGGCGACGGCCAATAAAGTTTGCTAGTCAAAAAACCGTAGCCCGTCGCGCCGGTTCACGGCTTTGTTATCCGCCGGTTTGGGCGCAACGCGTTGGCGAGTGGCTAAGACTTTGCTCGCGCACCGAATCAGCGGGAGATTAGGAAATCCACTACAGCGTCAAAAAGACCGTTTTCCAAAAATGGGTCTAGCCAAGCCCATTGGCCATTGGGATTAACTTCGAGAAACACAACATCGTCACAAGACGAATTGAATGCAAGTAGATCAATCCGGCCAAAACGCAAACCAAGAGCATTCATGATGTTCGAAAGTGAGTCAGTCAATTCTTTTGGTAGTGTAGTTGCTTGCCAAGACTCATCAACCTCGTCAGTTCCGATGGACTTTCGCCAATCCATTCCCGAAAACAAGTTTCGATCGAGTGTAAATGCGAAGTGTTGACCGCCAACGTACACCACAGTGAGGTCATGTGTCGCTTGGATTTCTTGCTGGAGAAACCAAGGAAATCCGTCGGCAAGCTCAGTTGGATCAACCGTAGTTGTGTAGATCACCTTCGAGAAGTCACCGGTTCCTGGGATTGGTTGACCAGTGACGCTTTTCGTGACTACGTTTGCGCTAGTTCCAATATGCTTAGATGGCGTTGTCGTAAACCGCCAAGGTGGAACCGTAAGATGTTGGGAAGCGACACGAAGTTGTTTGAACTTGTCCGCCGTAGCGTTAAGAAGCGGGTCGATTGGGATTTTACGTTGGTTTTCAAGCCGAATTTGCGAGATTATTGATTCAACCGCGTTCTTAAATTCATGGAAACAATACCAAAACTCGCCAGGTTCAGTATCTACGGTAGCAACAGGTTTACGCCATATGATATTTCCGATTGTCTTCTCCGTCACGACTCGGCCAAAGCAATCAGCGATACGAAAGCCTTTTTTGTCAAGTTCAATTGAGTATTCGTTCCATCGCTCCCAGTTCAAGCGTAAAACGTCTTCGGCAAGCCGCTCGCAAATCAAGTCGCTCGTTACGTCGCCAACGGAAGAAATTAAAAGATGCACAGTTTCCCTCACATCACGTCGGAAGGTGGCCGCCAAAACGACCACCTTCGTATGCGTACCGGATTTAGTCTTGATCCTTGTCGTTGGGTTGCCCCTTCGAGTTATACGTTTGTGTAGTCGCACGTGTCATAACTGGGGTCGTGTGCAGCATCGCACGATCTACACCGAGTTGACGCTTTGCATCGTACTCCGGAAGCGACACGTGAACGGCTGCGGATGGCTTGACGGCGATGGATTTCGGAGTCAGTTGGCTTGTTGTCATTGGGACACTTCCTTTTCGTGAGTGAGGTTCAAACGAGAGTCGGATTAGATAATATCGAAGAATATGGTATGCGTCAATCAGAAGCGATGACGTGATTTTCAGTCGGATAACGTCGGAAATCACGGGGGACGGGCGAAAGACTTGCAAGCAGGCCGAAAAACGCGACTCCCGTCCTCCCGTGCATTTCATAGTTCTGCCAATTCGCGGTTGTCCGGTTCTGTCGAACTACCGATGTTAGTTCTTAATGAAGTAAGTAACTAAAGCGCCGCTTAACGATTTGCCTGACTTGATAGTGGAATAGTCAGTGGGATCGCCAAGTTCGTCGCTAACCGCCATTGCTTTGATTGCGCCGACCACCGGATGTTTATCCCGTGCACCTTTTATGACTTTTTCGGCAACGGCTATGGTAACCTTAAGTTTAGAGGGCGGAGCCTTCGTCGTACGAATGGCGACCACGAACGAAAACGGAGTTTTAACCGTGCAGTCGCGAGTCGAAACAATGATCCAGCAACGGTCTGGGAGCCAGTTCATCGGAATTGCAATGGAATCGCCAGTCCCAGTTTCAACTGTAAATGCGGCTGGTGCCTGAAACGCATTTGCCTTTGGTTTGACGATCTCATTGTGAAGGCGGTGTGCCTTCTTATCATAAATATAGTTTGGCATTGGAAACCCTTTCCAGGAAAATGGCACTGTCTAATCTTACAATTCTAGAAAGCATGGCAGAACTATTTAGTTCAACCCGAGTCACTCGGGCCATACTTCCGAGTCTAGCCGATCTGTTGTCAGTGAGTCAAGCGGCTTGACGAATATCACTTGGGGGCGTAGAACTTGAGTGGTATTTTGTTTTATCGCCGGGATGGTTGTGTTCGTACGGAGGGTTGACGGTGACTGTTGAGTTGTTTGATCAGAAGGTGGCTGCGTCGGAATTGGTCGGGGCGAATGATCGCGTTTGGTTTCCTAGGTGGTTGCGGCGATATTCACTGAATTTTCGTGGCGGTCCGACGAAAAGCCTGCCGGTCAATCGGGAAGTGGTCATCCAGTTTTCGAGGGGGTTGTTGAAGAGTGAGGCTCCGGCATGGCAGCGATGGCAGGCGGTCCGGGCGATTGAATGTTATCGTGACCTTGTGCTGCAGCGAAGTGAGCCGGACTTGTCGGACGTGATTCTGGCGCTCGCGAAGCTGGGCAAGCGAGAGCGCAATATTGCTCTGGACGCTGAGCCGACCGAAGAAGAGCTGGCCGTTTTGCGAGGAAACATCAACAGCAACGAGCCGGCGTTGATCCAGACGATGCGCGGTGAGATGCGGGTGTTGCACTATGCCATGGCGACGGAGCGGGCTTACGTGCGTTGGGTCAAGCGTTTCGCGGCGCACGTGGGGTCGCTGGAACTGAACGCCTTTGACGAGCTGGATATCGGTTCGTTTCTGACGTCGTTGGCGGTCGAGGGAAACGTGGCGGCGAGTACTCAGAATCAGGCTCAGTGCGGGCTGCTGTTTTTCTATCAGTGCATTCTGGGGAAGAAGCTTGGTTTTATCGACGCGAAGCGAGTGAAGAAGAGCGAGTCGATTCCTGTTTGGTTTAGCCGCAGCGAGATCGAGCGATTGCTGGAACATCTTACGGGAATGCATCGTTTGATGTTTGTGTTGATGTATGGATCGGGGCTGCGTCATAAGGAGTGTCGTCGATTGCGAATCAAAGACATTTGTTTTGACGAGGGGCACATTGTGGTTCGTGATGGCAAAGGGGAGAAGGATCGCATTACGTTTTTGCCGGAGCAGGCAGTGCCGGAGTTAAGGCGACAGATCGACGTGGCTAAACGGATGCATCGACTGGACGTCGAAGAGGGGTATGAGCAGGTGTATCTGCCGTATGCTCTGGCAAAAAAATATCCCAACGCCTGTCAGGACGCGGCGTGGAAGTGGGTGTTTCCGTCTCGGCAACGCAGTCTTGACAAGCGCAGTGGAACTGCGTGGCGTCATCACATCAGCGAAGAACAGTTTGCCGGTGCGTTAAAGGTGGCTCAGCGACATGCGGAGATCGACAAGAACGGCGTTCCGCATTCATTACGACATAGCTTCGCGACTCACCTGGTGGAAGCGGGGACCGACATTCCGACGGTGCAGAAACTGATGGGGCATAAGGACGTCGAGACCACGATGGGGTATGTGCATGTCACTCAGAAGCTTGGCGAAACGGTTCGCAGTCCGGCAGATACCTTCGGCTAGAAAGAGAAAAAGGGGAACGCAAAAAGGGGACATTCTACTTTTTCGGCTTTCTGGGGCGTCCGCGTGGTCGGAGCGAGGACTCCAGTCCGAGTTGGATGGCCGTTGACGGCTGCCATGTCGAATCGCCGAAGGGTGTCCCCCGCGAAAGACTGTGACGCAAT
>Ga0209284_10000611_pt1 | contig 58109 bp, 94 predicted proteins | sample FRY03_FD_187211 | JGI IMG/M metagenome (GOLD analysis project Ga0209284, IMG submission 187211) | Freshwater microbial communities from Lake Fryxell liftoff mats and glacier meltwater in Antarctica - FRY-03 (SPAdes) (version 2) | ecosystem: Environmental > Aquatic > Freshwater > Ice > Glacier...
TGGTTAATCGATAATTTTGGTGATTTGACACCGGTTGTTGATGGTGATAAAACATTTTATGTTGATGGTAATAAAAAAACAATTTTTTATTATTATCAGGATGAAGAAAATGGACTTTGTTACGTTAATAATGATGATATATGGTCAGTTTTGAAAACCCGTTTTGGGATTAACTATAATGAAATTCAGAAAGTTACAACCATGTGGTTGGATGAGGTATACGGATTAACAGGACTCACACCGCCAATGCGCGGCAACCAATATTCCAACCGTTGGATGAGGTATACGGAATAACGGGACACACACCTGATTTGTCTTTTTTAACCTTTGGGTGACGTTGGATGAGGTATACGGATTAACAGGACTCAAACCATTAGGGAATTTATCTAAATCATAAATCGTGTTGGATGAGGTATACGGATTAACGGGACTAGATAAACTATTTATAATTATGAACATTAGAAAAATAATAAAAGAGGAAATTGATAACTTCGATTGGATTGACCAATCGGGTATTGAAACCCCACTATCATGGTTAATCGATAATTTTGGTGATTTGACACCGGTTGTTGATGGTGATAAAACATTTTATGTTGATGGTAATAAAAAAACAATTTTTTATTATTATCAGGATGAAGAAAATGGACTTTGTTACGTTAGTAACGATGATATATGGTCAGTTTTGAAAACCCGTTTTGGGATTAACTATAATGAAATTCAGAAAGTTACAACCATGTGGTTGGATGAGGTATACGGAATAACGGGACTCACACCATTAAAAATTTATTCGTTGAAATGATTGCTGTTGGATGAGGTATACGGAATAACGGGACTAACACCCTTTATTAGAACAATCTACTATTGAATTGTGGTATGGAATTTGAATATGGTTGTGAAAATCGGGTATTAAACGATGAAGTTATTCAGATGATTAAATCTAATGGGTTTGAGGTCCCATTCACTGATGAAGAAGAAGAAATTCAAAACAGTTTCATTATTAATAACTTTTAGTGTAAAATTTGTTGACCAATTTAAAAAATATCACTATGTTTGTGGTATAATCAATAAAAATACATAAAATGAAGGTTGAAAAGAAAAAAGTAAAATTCTTAAATAGGTTAGAGAAAGCTCAACATGGTGATGTACTTGATGTTATCCACTTTAAAAGAAAACATTTTAAAAAAGAAGTTGCTAATCCTAACATTGGTTTTGGATTTGATGATATGAGAGATGGGCCAAAATGTTTTTATAGATGGTTAATCTGTGAAAATTACGACATTAAAACAAAACCAACATTTGAACCTAATGGTGATTTTGGTATTATCATTACGATGACCAAACCACATACAACACAATAATCATAGTTGTTTCTTTGTTTAGGAAAAACAAAGTGGTGGAGGCCATTATGGCCCCAACCCCTCCCTAGTGAGGGGTTTTTTTTCAAACATAATTTATTAAAATGAAAGTAGAAGACTTTTTAACTGACCCAAAAACCGTTGAGTTGGTATTATCATCTATTAATAAAAAAGTAACACTCCCTAATAGTGGGTTTCTTGCTGGTGGTTCTGTCGCTAACATGTTGTTATCACTATATCATAGTGGGACACCTTCTATGTTTAAAATTAATGATGTTGATATATTCATACCACAAGACCAATTAACCACAGATGAGTTAGAAGGGGAAGATATGTTACGATGTGATGTGACATTTAATCTTGAACTTCATCAGGATGGTGATGAAGATTATGGTCAGATTTATGTAGAGAATGACGGCACATACTATAGGGTTATATCAAGTAAGAGAGATGGTCTGATTAATAATGTAAAATGTGTTATTGAACATGGTCAAACAGGTGGGACACATAGATACACACCCAATGGTGATGAAGGACAATTAATGATACCAGTAACAAAACGTGATGCGGTAATACCGAATAATGACCCCGATAATGAAATTATATTAAGGGGTTTTGATTTAAATTGTTGTCAAGTTGGTGTTGACCTTAAAAATAACCAAATATATTACACAAAGGATTTTGTTAATTTTTTAAAATCTAAACAAGTTTTAGTTAACATACCACACACACCATTTCATACAGCATTAAGATTAATTAAAAAAATGAAAATGTATGGTGACTTTTGTTATTGTGATGTTGATTATGAAATCAAATATTTATATCACGCTGAAGGTTTAGATGGTTCTTGTCAGTTTTTTGGTAAAGAAAATTATGATAAGTTTATTGAAAACAAAGATGCATTAAAAAAATATCTTGAAGTAAGTGAGGTTAAGATAGAAAACATGCCACACGAATATAGAAAAAAATACTTTCCTAAGTCATATGTATCACCTACTATGTCCTTTTTACAACCACGGGATAACTATATAAAAACTGAGATGATTGAAGGTAGGGAGTTATGGAGATACACTTTTATTAATAACGATGATTTTATTGATGATGTGTGTGATAACTTGTGGGAATTAAAAAGAATATGGGAACTTAAACATAGAAACCTTAAAAAGACACAAGTAAGAAAAATTAATACAATCATGAATTATGGGAATCATAACTTACTTAAAACCCAAAAATATATCAGTGGTGATTCTGATATAACCTATTTAATAATGTGTCTAATGACCATTGATGATTATTATAATTGTGATTTTACCGTTGGTCATCTTAAAGAAATAGATAGATTTATTAAAGAACACGGTGGATTAAAAGGGTTAATCTCTAAATGTAAAACTGTACAAGAACAATATAACAATGTTAAGATGATTAAGAGGTTATCTAAATTGGAAGGTGATTGGGTTATCGGTGTATTGGAGACCCTTGGTGTTAGTAAAATGACCAACAACACCATTATTAACAAAGAGTGGATTGATAGTCTCGTAAAGGAGGAAAAAAATAGAATGTTAACACCATTGGTTAAAGCACTTAATTTAGATAACTTTAAATATAAAAAAAATATTACAGAATTGGTCATACCATTAGAATTAAGGTTGGAAGGTGAAAAAATGGGACATTGTGTTGGTGGTTATTCACACAATATAATAGATGGTAATTCAAGAATATTTAATATTAATATTGGTGGTGTTCAGTCAACACTCGAAATTAGTTTAACTAAACAGAACAACGACCCATGGTCTATCTCAGATGGGAAACCAAATGGTGAAAAATACTTTAAAATTAAACAACATAGTGGTAGATATCCAGAGAAAAAAGGTAATCACACACCCACAAACAAATGTAGGGGTGTGGCCTTTAAATTAGTCTATTACTTATCTAAACAAGAAATGTCTTGTGATGAATATCGTGATATGTTCACAAATAAACCATATAAACAATATTATGAAACAAATAGTGTGTTAGTTAAAAATAGTTGGTGGGAGATTGTAAATGACAACCACAAACGTAAAAACAACCCAAATAAGAAAAAAAAGAATAACTATGGTGGGTGGATGTTAGGTTAAATAACCTCCACCCCATCCTCAACACAAACTTGTAGTTTTCCATTTTCTAAAATGACTTCAACAATGGGAACACCATCGGGGTATTGTTTAATTAACCTAGGGTCTTGTATGTGTTTAGTTGGTATTTTATATGTGTCACTAACCCTACCCTTTAACGGTGGGTTATAACCTTTAATTAATACATTATCGTTTCTTTTCATTTTTTTTAATATCAAAATATATGTTAGACATCCTTAGGTCAGTATTTGAACCACCAAATGGTATTGGTTCGTTATCATAGTAAACTTCGGATATTAATGAATTTATAATAACTTCATTATTTTCATTGTGAACCTCTTTACGGATAAACTTTAATTTACGAATATTGAAATAACCATCAATCATAAATAAGATGTCAGATATTAAACCTGAATGTTCTTGTATTGTTGTCATAACGATATCAGTGGTGTCTGGGTAAACATAACCGGTATCTTCTAATACACAAGCACCCCCATCATCAAAACACATGGATTCTAAAACAGTTATAGGTAAATCCATGACCACTTCATCGTTAACCGTTATTAATATATCACCACTTGTAATCCCATAATCCTGTTGTAAATCTATTCTTTTCCATTTCTTCCCTAAGTATTTATATAGTCCTTTAACCCATATATCATCTAATGTGTTTGACTGTTCTATTTTCTCATATTCTTCATTTGTTATTAGGCCTCTCGATACTTCGCACCCGTAACCCGATAAGATTATTCTTACAATGTCCATTACTAAAATTGTTTAGATTGTTTTTATTCCCCCAATTTTGGAGGTTAATAAACGATGATATTTTTACATTAAGTGTTTTCATAATAATATGTGTCACTTTTTATTATAAATATTTGGCCACTTCCAATTCTTTTGTTATATTTAAAAAAATATTCACACTAAAAAGACACATTATGTTCAGAAACATTAAATTTACACACTTATTCCTAGCTTTAATGGTTATTTTTACTTCATGTAAAAAAGAAGAATTAGAGAAACCAAATAACACAAATATCAATACGAGTGGTAACTACACACCCGAAGGTGTAACGTGGGTGGTTTCACAAGCTATTGTTTATGTTGAAAATTTAGACAATGGAGCTAAATCTGTTTATGACCATTTCGGACCAAATAAATTTAAATCATGTTTGGCAATATATGGGGAATCTAATGTTAAAATGGATTCAATAAAACAAAACCTTACCACATGGTTCTTTAGTAACAATAAGTTTACATTAAATGGTACTGAACAATTTAATTATACAAACTACGATGATAGAGTACTATCACCTATTGGTCTACATGGTGGGACAGCTAGACCAATCGAAATGATTAATGTTAATAGTGTTTCAATGACTGTTAAGGTACATGAAGCATATGGTAATGATGGTGTGAATAATTTTAAATTTTGGACAATATTAACATTTATTAAATCAGGTGAAACGTGTAGTGACTGTGGACCTAACCATCAATATGGGTACACATATAGTGGAACATGGAATACACCATTACAACCAACAACAGAGACAATGGCAGGAACAAGATGGGTTGTTACTAAGTTTAGAATTGGGTTCAGTATTGTTGAACCGAATGATACCTTAGACTTCATCAGTAATACAAAATACACAATATCATTTGGTAATGGATTCAGTTCACCAACCGAAAGAAATTATAATCTAGCTGGTGTGATAGGTAATCCGAACAAATCATTAACCCTATACCAATTCGCAACGGTTGGTACTGGTAATTATAGTGGACAAATAGGGTCAACATCTATAACTGATGGTATGATAAATGAAGCACTATTTAACGAAACATTTAATACAGGTGGTGATGTCTACATTACAATGGTAAAATTACCATAATAAAAAAGGGGGGTCTTTATTGACCCCTTTTTTTACTTAGTTTTAATACCTTTTTTATTTAAGATACTATCAACAACTGATTTAAGTGTGTATGAACCAGCCGACATTGTTACACCAACAACTAATTTAGTGATACTTTCAAAGGTGGTACCATATGTGTTAATCAATTCTTTTATCACATCCATTGCTGGAACCAACATAAAAGTAAAACCTAAAACATCAGAAAGTGTGTAGATAGTCCTACCCAATTTTTCACCAATGATAGACATTAGTTTTTTAATATTTAAAATGAATTTAGTTACGTTACTTAGTTCAAGGTCAAGATTTCCATCATTAACAGCCTTAGTTAATTTATCAACTTCCACACTTGAGTTGGTCATCATAATAGCTAATGACGTTATGATTAATAAAGCAACCTGTTCGTTTGTCATATTTAATCCATCACCATTCAATAAATCAGTAACTGGTCCCATGAAGGCACCGATACCAGTACCAAATTGGAATATGAAGCCCGAACTAATACCCAAGTCCTTTAACACCTTCTTAAAAACACTATCATCCTTGGGTGTGCTTTCCTCTTTCAATATATTTTCGTATATTTTATTAACTTGACTGGTTATATAAACTTGTTCAGTTATAAGATTTAATTTTAATTTATCCATAATTATAAATATTAAGTAAACAACATGAATTGTATATTATTAATTATTGTATTAATATTAACATACCCCATAAGTCACTATTTTATGAAAAAAGGTATGTATTTGGATTTAACTATGCCAACAAATAAAAAAAGATATAAAATATTGGGTAAATTATTCATAATCCCAATCATTAATTTGATTGTTATGTTTATTTACATATGTTACACAATACACAAATTTAAAAGGATATGAGGGAGAAACAATCAAAAAAACAAAGTATCATTGAATCCGTCACTAATACCCTATTTGGGACAATTTTTAATTTTTTGGTGTCATTGGTTGTCTACCCATTAGTTGGTATTGATGTGACTATGAAAGACATTGGTGTGTTAACAGTTATTTTCACATTTATAAGTGTTATAAAGAATTTTTTAGTTAGAAGGTTTTTTGAAACTGAAACGTGGAATAATTTTAGGAAAAAATGAAAAAGTTAAGCATATTTATAAGCATGAAGGGTATGATTAGAAAAATGTTAAGGGAAGATTTTGATTGGGTTACTAACGACACAGTTTCGTTTTTAGAAATAGGTGAACCATTATCAACACAATCACCAAAAAACGCTTACCGATTACACATGACACATGGTGTTGGTGAGGAATATGGAACACATATCCCAAATTGGATTGATTTTAACACAGATGATTTGGATAGGTTGACTAGATTTATCAAAATATTAAACTACTTAAACCTAAATCATGCTGATGGTTTAGATGGTTTAGTTGATTTATGGGTTAAGGGAGGCCAAACATGGGTTTTAAGTGATGATACAAATAAAGAAATTACATATGATAAAGAACTTGGTATGTGGTTTATTGACAACACTGAGTTTGATAAAGATGAAATAACATACCAAATAGAAGAATGGTTACGTGAAGAGTTATTGGATTATGGTATAATAGATATCGATACATACCACCAAGAAGACGCAAGTGTTGAAGATTGGAAAGTAACCTATTTTGATGAATTTGGTGTTGAACATGTGGTTAAAGTTAATTTATAAAACAATGGGTAAGACAATTATAATGGAAGGTCGATATGATTCAGCAACTAATAAAGTTGTTAAAGATATCATGAAAGTGATTAAAAAATCGAAGAACTACCCAACAGATGGGATGGTTCACATATCACTACCTCACGATTTGGAGAATACTGAAGAGTATGTGATGGAAAAGGCTAACATCGTATTCAGTGTTGAAGTTAATATCACTAGAGAGGAAAAAACACCCACATATGTGATTGAATCGTTTAGTATTCCTGACGAGGATATACTTGAATTTAATATATCAATCAACCCAAATAGTGAACCACAGATATACCCTGAATTAATGATAAAATTACAGGAAGATGTGAGACATGAAATGGAACACCTATTACAGGGATTGGGTAGAGGTGACAGACCAGCACCAGAAAATAGACCTAAAGATGAATCAACATACAACCACCACTCAAGTTTAGAAGAAGTACCAGCCATGGTACAAGGTTTTTATCGAAAAGCTAAAAAATTAAAAATACCATTAGATGATGTTATGAACCAAGATTTGGAACATGAGGTTAAGAAAAACAACATATCTCAGATGGAAGCTGATAAATTACTTAACCTTTGGACACTATACGCTAAAAGAAGGTTACCAGCAGCTGTTTACAGAAACAAATAAAAAGCCTATATTTAACTCATGGGATATTGGGTTAGGGTAAAGTATGATTATTGTAGTGACCCATCAGTGGAATACACACAATTAATTAACACAAACCATTACTATCGTGAAAACGTAGATGGAACAACTTTACACATCGATTCACTAAAATTAATTAACATATTACCGAATGGTCTTGAACACGATTCAGTCTATAACCAAATTACTGAAGTTGAGTTCAATGAAATCTTACATAATACCATAGATAAACTAGGTATTAATATAATAAATCATAAATTTATATAAAATGGCAAAAAGTAAAAAAAGAGATGGTCACGCTAACCGAATTAAAATTAGAGCGGAAAAAAACAAATCAAAACAAAATTCATTTACCAAGGAATTTAAGGAGAAGTTAGATAAAGGTGTAGCTGAAGAATTAGCTAGACAAGCTCGTGAACTTAAAGGTAGGGAAATTGATGGAACGGAACAAAGAAGTGTACTAGATACACCTATGAGTAAATCACCTATCATAAACACATCACCAAATCGTTAGGTAGTTAAAATATTTTATACATATTTACATAAATTAATAAAAAATACAATATGATAATAAATAGTTTAATAGACTTAGATATCTACAAAATTACGATGATGCAACTAGCATATTTTAAACATCGTAATGTTGAAGTTGAATACAACTTTAAGAACAGGTCAAAAGATGTGAACCTTTTGGAGTACGTTAACATGGATGATTTAGTTAAGGAATTAGAACACGTAACCACGTTAAAAATGTCTGGTCGTGAAATTGATACACTTAAAGAAACTGGATTATTTAAAGAGGAATTCTTGGATTTTTTAAGTAATCTAACACTACCTATGGTTAATGTAACAAAATCAATTCCATTCAATACCTACGACATTAATGTTAGTGGTAATTGGTGTGATGTTATTTTGTGGGAGACATTAATACTATCCATCATTAATGAGTTATACCATAAGTCACAAATTAAAGATACATACCATATGGAAAGTACATACAATGAAGGTATGGATAGACTATATAGTAAGATTGAAAAGTTAAGGGGTGGTAAATATCGGTTTACTGAGTTCGGAACTAGACGAAGGTTTAGTAGAGAATGGCAGGAAATGGTTGTTAAAACACTTAAAAGGGAACACGATAACACCTTTGGTGGAATTGGTTTCCAAGGGACATCCAACGTTTATTTAGCAATGAAATTACACATACCATGTGTTGGGACATTCGCTCATGAAATGCCAATGGTTTATTCAGGTATTTACAATGATGACCTAATCAGTTCACATAGAAAAATGTTAGATGACTGGTATGATTTTTATGGTAAGAGACTATCAATAGCTCTTACCGACACATATGGTAGTAAATTCTTTTTCGAGGACTTTACAGCAGAACAGGCAAGAGATTGGGATGGTTTCAGACAAGATAGTGGTGACCCATTTGTTTTCGGTGAAGAAGCTGAGGCTTTTTATATCAGTAAAATGGTCGACCCAACAAATAAAGTTGTGGTATTCTCCGATGGACTTAATGTTGATAAAATTATAAAATTGGGTAATACGTTCAGGGGTAGAATTCAAACATTATTCGGATGGGGTACGAACTTATCAAATGATGTTGGATATCACACCTTATCAATGGTAGTTAAAGCGACGAAAGCTAATGGTCACGGAACTGTTAAGTTGAGTGATAATCTGAATAAAGCTATTGGTACACCTGAAAACATAAAAAGGTTTACAGAAACCTTCGGATACACAAATAAAAATAAAGAAGAATTAATAAATTAAATATGGAAGACACAGTAAAACAAGGGCCAGAAGTAATAAAAACAGAAGTAGTTTACGATGGTTATTTTAAAGTAAATAAATTAACGGTTAAGGATGGGGAAGTTGAGTACACAAGAGAGGTTTTCGAAAGGGGTCACAGTGTTGCTGGAATAGTCTTCAACACCATAACAGAAAAATATCTTTTCGTTAAGCAATTTAGAGCACCGACAGATGGTGACATGATTGAAATAGTTGCTGGTTCGTTAGATATCCCTGGTGAGGCACCAGCCGAAGCATTAAAACGTGAAATTGTTGAGGAAATGGGTTATAAGGTTGATTTAATTAACCACCTAAGAGACTTTTATTCAACACCAGGAGCTTGTTCTGAAGTTGTTTCATTATTCTACGTTGAAGTTAGTGAGAAAATCGGAGACGGTGGTGGTGTTGACAATGAAAACATTGAGGTTGTTGAAGTTGATTACCTTGGTGCTACTGGTACACTCTTTTGGAACATGGATATTGAAAATGGGGGTAATATGATACCACCATACCAATTGATTGATGCTAAGTCTATTGTGGCTGTTAGTATGGTTGAAACAAGTAGAATTTTGGGTGATATGTCTGATGTACTTACACAGGCTAAAATGAGAACAATGTAATATTATGAAAAAAGTAGGTCTATATTTCGGGTCATTTAGCCCAATCCACCATGGTCATCTTATCGTGGCAGACACGTTGTTGGGTATTTCTGACTTGGATGAAGTTTGGTTCGTCATAACACCAAAAAGTCCTGACAAGACAGATATAGACCTACTTTGCCATAATAAAAGATATGATATGTTAGAAAAAGTTATCGAAGATAACCCAAAACTACAGATATCAACAATTGAGTTTGACATGGAACAACCCAACTACACACATAAAACGTTAGAAAAACTGAGGTTAAACAACCCAACAAATGAATTTGTTGTAATCATGGGGAGTGATAATGTTAACAATTTACAACAATGGGTTGGTATAGATGAATGGAGACATCACCATAAGTTATATGTGGTTGAAAGACCATTAAATTATTTAGAACATGGTTCATTAATGTGGTATGGTCAAGGTAATTATAAAATTTTCGAAATTCCTCAGATAAACATTTCATCCACTATGATACGTGGGAATATTAAGAGTGGTAAATCAATAAAGTATTTGGTTCCCAACAACATTATTAATGACATCACTAAAAACTATGGTTAATCGATTCACAACATTTTTAAAAAACTTAACCTTCGTCGTAAGACCAAGGTATTGGTTGATGAATTATCAATATAGTAAATCATGGGATATTAAACTAAATAAGTTATTAGATGAACACACATTTACAATAATAGGCCGACACACTGCTAAATTAGGTCCTATTGATTTATGGATATCTAATTACCCATACGGTTCATACAGAAACCCATCGTACATTTGTAGACCATCGAGATTAACAATAATAAGATGTTGTAAAAAGTTAAAAAAGGACCAATACAATATAAATAACCCACCAAAAATCAATAAAATATCACCTAAAAAATATATAATCAGTTTTAAATTCGTTAACACATGATACCAAACAAACACATAAAAAGACATAAACTAGTAGAACCAAAATGGGAAACAATAAACAACAACTACCTTAACAATCTTGAAGCTTTTAGACAAATATATCTTAATAGTGCATATGGTACTACTAATTCAAATAGGTTTATTACTTGTGATATTGTGGTTAGTGGTTCAACAAGCTATAACCTATGAGATTAATTATAGCTGGTGGTAGATACTTTATGGATTATAACCTAATGAAAAAAAAGTTAGATATAATCCTTTCTAATGTTGTTGAAGATATTGAGATAGTTTCGGGAATGGCGAATGGGGCTGATACGCTAGGTTTGAGATACGCTAGTGAAAATAAATTATTTGTTAAGGAATTTTATGCAGAATGGGGTAAACATGGTAAAAAGGCTGGACCCATAAGAAACAAGGAAATGGCTGAATACGCCACACATTGTGTTTGTTTTTGGGATGGGGTAAGTCGTGGTACTGAAAATATGATTAGTTTATCTAAAAAATATGGGTTAATTCTTATAGTGGTTAATTATTAACCCATATTTTTTTGATATTCATAATTATAAATGGTTTACTTATCTAGTCCCTTTATTCCATACACCTCATCCAACAAATATTAAGTTTTGAAAATAATATCCGTAGGTATGAGTCCCGTTATTCCATATGCTTTATCCAACCATATGGTTGTAACTTCCTGAATTTTATTATAATTAATCCCAAAACGGGACCCCAAAAGTGACCATATTTCATCATATTTAATATAACAATTCCCATTTTCTTCATCCCGATAATAAAAAAACAATTTTTCATAATTATCATCAACATAATATATTTTATCACCCCTAACAACCGGTGTCAAATCACTAAAATTATCAATTAACCACGAAAGTGGGGTTTCGACATCATTGACCCAATCGAAGTTATCAATTTCTTCCTTTATTATTTTTCTAATATCCATGTTTATAAATAGTTTTAATCCTCCCAATACACAAATTCTCGAAGTTGGCCAACCCATAGTGTTGGGTGTCCTGTTATCCCATATACTTTATCCAACCATATGGTTGTAACTTCCTCAACTTCACCGGTGTTAAGACCGAAATAAGTCAACAAAACACCCCATATTACCTCATAATCAATAAATAATATACTACCTTCTTCATTTTTATTATAATAAAAAAACGCTTCTTTTTTATCATCAACATAAAAGGTTTCGTCACCCTTAACAACCGGTGTCAAATCACCAAAATTATTGATTAACCACGAAAGTGGGGTTTCAATACCCGATTGGTCAATCCAATCGAAGTTATCAATTTCTTCTTTTATTATTTTTCTAATGTTCATAATTATAAATAGTTTACGGCATTAAAAACCCCCGTTAATATTAACGGGGGTTAGTGTTGTGGACCTAGAGGGCTTCGAACCCCTCGTGTTGCCCAATATTCAATAAGTCTTCTACATGTTTATTCTATTTTTCTAAATAGACAAAATACAGAGTTCCCTTATTACTGTTCGGTTTACTCAGAACTAATCTTCAGTCATCTCTTTTTATGGTAGTGATTACACCTTGTTTCCGATTCTGTGTGACTTTACGTTTTACCCCTATCGGTTGTCAGGTTGTAAAGGTATTCAACATAGTCTAACTACGCTGTTACTGCTACACCATCAGTAACAAAGTTACCAACAGTTGCATCTGCTAAAATGTCTCCATTTAAAATTGTGATACGATTAATTAACGTGACTATTATCATCTCACGACATGCTTACACTGTACATCTTATTGACAGTCAATTCCATTTAGGCCCATAAATCAAAGAACAAATGGGAAAAATCAAGATTCGAACTTGCTTAGTGTGGTCCTCTCTAGTTGGGTCGTTCCACGAATTGGTTTCTCATACCTTTTCCCCGTTACTTGATACAAATATATGTATTAATATTTGATTAAACAAGCGGGTTGGTTCAATTAAACGCCTCTTGAGCTAATTTAGTTGCTTTATCCTCTAAAATTTTCATCTCAGATTTTAATTCAATAATTTTAGCTTGGTCACCATCTTGTGGTGTGATGTTTGTTTCTAACTCTCTTACTTGTGTTGCTTTTCTAGCGTGGTCTCCCAATAACTGGTCATACAATGCTGCCTTTTCTTTTGTCGTTAAACTCATATCTATATATTTTTATTTTCTTTAAAGATATTATTAAATACTTATAAGTAAATACATAGAATTATGGGAATGGATGTAATAGTGGGTTTATTTATCATGTTAGCGTTAGGTAATTTAATCATTATCTTAGTTTTAATAAATAAAATGAGTGAATTAACCAACGTGATTAAACAGAATAGTATGGTGTTAGATAGTAACAACATTAATATGAAAATGATAACTAAAATTTTAGAGGGTGTGTATAGTAAAATTAAATCCCCTATTAATTTTAATTAGTGTCTGTTAGGAAACCTAAATCAAAAGTTAAATTAACTTTAAGGGAAGAGAACACCCTAAAAGAATGTAAAAAACTTATCCGAGATAATCCAAAAATTAAAAGAAAGAAGTTGGATAAAATGAAGGATTTAGATAAAAGGTTGTATTATATAAAAGTGTGGGTGATTACTGAAAGTCAACCAATACACACATTAAGAAATTCCAAAAAAAGATGTTGGAGAGGTACTGGGTGTTATCACCTGGACCACATTGTTAGTATAAGTTATGGATTTTTGAATAAATTACCCCCTGAAAAAATTGGTAGTATGGATAACTTAAGATTTTTACATTGGACTAAGAATATTAAAAAAGGGAGTACGATGACTGAAGCTAGTCACCGTACATTAAGAAGACTTAAACGAGATTAATATTCATCATCAGTTTGTTCGTAATTTATTAATTCATCCTCTGTGGGTCTAACAAATGGTTCCTTACATACAAAGGCTTCGTAATAATTGTGAGCCACAATTACCTCATAGTGTGGGTGTGAACCATCATCGTCTTGCCATTTTAAAGCAATAACGGTTGTTCCACCACTACTTATTCTTGTTCTCCAATATTGGCTGTCGGGGTTGTTTTCAAAGTATGTTAAACATTTGTCTACCCATAGGTTAATATCTTCGTTAGAAGCTGTAGAACCACTAAACTTAAAGTAGTCATTCATAATTTCATTACTATCTTCTCTAATAATAAATTTACCATCTGGATAGATTGGTCTACCCATTTTTTCATGTTTGGTTGGTGTGAATTTGTGTCTAATTTCTGTATTCATAGGTCTAAATGTTTTTTTGCGTTTTCTAAATAGGATTTGATGTTTCTTCGACCCACGGGGTTAGCTGAATGTACTTGATATTCAGGTAATTTTAACCCATTATCATCACAATACGTAACTAAAAATTTAGCTGAATCCAAACCCGTTTCCTCAACACCCAATTCTTCAGTTGTATAACCATCCCAATCATTAAAATCCATATCATAGTGGATATCAGCCAAATCATGGTCAAAGGATACATGTGTTGGTACCCCATTTTTTTTAACCCATGTAACGAAATCCCGATGTGTTTTAACCACATCCCATTCATCATTAAAGTATAACCTAGCCCAATCTTGTACTAAGTGACAAGCATCTTTGGGTTGTCTCATATCATCCAGGAAAAGTTTTTTATCTATCATACAACAAATATAGTAAAATATTTACAATAAACAAAGTAAATATATATTTAAGAGTATAATGGTTAACACCATCTTTTAAGTGGTCAGAGAACTACTCTGTTGAGTTATCTAATTTTTATATGAATTAGGTTACAATATCATTTGAAGGATACTAATAACAAAAGTAAAAATTAATTAATTATGTCAAAAACAGAAATGCCTAGTGCTCACATCACAGTGAACTCTGGAAGAAAAAAAGTAAAAGAAGTTAACAATGTTTATCTTAACAATGGTCAGGAATTCGAAATCGAATTATTTAACCCAACAACCAATATTGTATTAACAAAAATCAAAATAAATAACAATTCAATTTCTAGTGGTGGTATCATATTAAGACCAGGTGAAAGAATATACCTAGAAAGATATATTGACACACCAAAAAAGTTCTTATTTGATACATATGAGGTTGGTGGTGGTTCTTCCGAACAAAAGGCTATACTAAAAAACGGTTTGATTGAGGTTGAGTTTTTTAATGAGGATATCTCCCAATATTCATTAAAAAACTCAACAACTATTATTCGTAATTACAATACATATAATTCACCATATTTAAATCAAACAACCCCATATTGTGCTAATAATAACTTACAGGGCTCTTCAATTAACACAATGATGGGTATTGGTAGTACTAATTCCCTTTCTGTGGAAACAGGTCGGGTTGAACAGGGTTCTAATTCAAACCAAACATTTGAAACACTTGATAAAAAATTTTTCTCATTTTCTTTTGAAAAAGTTATCTACCACCTTAAACCAACATCGACAGAACCAAAAACAACAACAGAGGTACTAACAAAGTATTGTACCGAATGTGGTAAAAAAGCCAAACCATCTAATAAATTTTGTTCTAACTGTGGAACAAAACTATAAATAATGAATGTTAACCATAAAGAAAAAGGGACCTATTAAGGTCCCTTTTTTGATTTACTCTGAATATCTAAAAGTTATGTTATTGTCGTTAGGGTTATCATCTAAACCCGTTTCCTCAACAATATCATATTCACCCCCATCATCTATGAAAATCTTCTTATACGATACCTCAACATCATCTATATATACATATAATTTGTAGTAATAATCTTTAGCTGACCATAAACCAAGTTCAACCATATCACCATCTTTCATTTCCCAATAATCATATTCCCATCTACGACTAACTGATGCGAATGATGGTGATGGAAAATGTTCCCCATAATTATACTCCGTTTGATAAACAGGTGTCACTGTTAACTCCAACCAATTAGTATACCCAAAATCAGGTGTTTGTATAAACTCGATTACATATTTAATTCTATGTAACCTTTCTTCTTTTTTACAAGAAATTAATACAATTGTTGTTAATATGATGAAAAATATTTTAGTTGTTAATCTTGTCATAATACATATTTATTGGGTTCCCTACAAATATACAATAATCATATTGAATGGCAATAAAAAAAACCCACAGGTAATTAACCCATGGGTAGTGTTTTGTTGTAACCCAAACAAGGGACACTTACTTTTCGTTGAAGTGTCAAACGGGGTATTTGATATCGAGTTACCCCTCGACTAAATATTCCTCCAACTTAGTAAGGAACATAATTTCACTCCGTCGACTGAGTAAGGTACTATGTAACCTCTGATACAAATATAGTTATAATTCACTTACATGTCAAGTGTTTTATTGAAGATAATTACTATTTTTCAAACCCATCGTCGATAATATATTCACGAAGTTCATTAATACCTAACATATTAAAAGTTATTGAACCAACCGTGGTGTATTGTGTATCGTGAAAATGCCCATAGTACCATTCTTCGATATGGTTATTTGGTTTTAAGATGTTATACATTTCAGTAACCAAACTCCTCTCATAAACTAAATCACCACCCAAGTTAGGGTCATCAAACATGAATTGTTCTACGATGTATGGCCAATCACCATCAACATCAACATTAATTGGTTTAACAAAATTAGGCGCTGTATGTGTTACAACGAGACTAATGTTTCTCATACCATCTAACTTTTCTCTATCTAAAACAAAAGGTTCATCTTCCCAGTAACATCGTTTTTCACTATTATATTTAATTTCATCCCTATTTGATTGTTTACGTGGTACTCTATCAATACTAATAGCTCCACCAACACCCAAGATGTTTTTACCCTGAACATTAATAATTGTGTAATCGGGGTGTAACTTAAGGTTTTCGTATATGTGGTCACCATTAAAATAACTTGGGTCGTCGTGGTTGCCTCTAAAAACATGTAAGACACAACCTCTCTCACCGAAAAAATTATTTATCTCTTTTAATTTATTTAACTCGAAATCTGACCCAATAAACCCAACACCAAAGTCACCCACATGTATGAATTCACTATCCACTATTTTTCTATCTCTAATTAACATTTGTATGTAACGAAGATTTCCGTGTGTATCACCTATAAAGTACATAATTTAATTTTTTAATAGGACATGGTCATATGTAATATAACTAAATCCCTCGTTTTTAATATTTTCTTTCTCAACCCAATTAATAGCATCAATAGTTGGAAATGTGGTGTCACCCTCAACCTCAATATGAATTTTGGTTAGGTGTATTCTATCAGCGAAATCGATTGCTCTTTTATAAATCTCACCACCACCGATAATAAAAATATCTTTATCATTTCCAGCTTTTTTAATTGCCTTGGTTATACTATCCACAACTAAACACCCTTCAATGACTAAATCTTTATTCCTAGAAATAACAATATTAAGTCTGTTTGGGAGTGGTTGTCCGATTGATTCATAGGTTTTTCGACCCATAATTACCACATTATCCGTTGTCAATCTCTTAAACCTTTTTAGGTCATCGGGTATGTACCAAGGCATTTTATTGTCAACACCTATTATACCATTATCCGAAACTGCTGCTATTAATGAAACCATAATTCTTTTATTTTAAATATATAGATAAAAATAAAATAAAAAACCCCACATACGGGGTTTTTTTATTAATATAAGTATTCTAACATACTTTGATGTACGTATACACCTTTTCTAATTTTAAATTTTCGGAATGTTTCATCACCGATATCAAGTGTGAAAGTATTTTCTGTTATATTTAATTCCACAATACTTCCATCAAGACCACTCATGTTGTCTCGAAGTCTAGACCCTTTATTGTAGTGTGGTAAGTAAATGTTTGTTTTTTCTTGGAAAAGTGTTTCCTTACCATTGATAACCTCAAACATATCCATTGGGTCAGTATTTTTAGTCACGTTGAATATCTCAAAGAATTCATTAGTAACAATACCATAAATGTTAGCTTCTTCAGCCATTGACTTAACGATATCAACCGTGATGTTTTTAAGTTCTTTTAGAATTTCAACTAATCCATGAATTAACTTAACGTCATCAACAGAATCTAACAAGACCTCATGAATATCCTCCATCGTTAGGTCACTAAATTCTTTTATGTAACGAATTCTAGATGGTCTAGAAATCATCGTGTCAGGTAAATTAACGGTGTTTGTTGTTAAGATAAACAATCTTTTATTTTTTGATGTGAAAACACCATCCATAAGTGTTAATAAACTACCAACACTCTTTTTTTCACCATCATCATCATCACCATATGGACTTAATGAGTAAGTTTTTTCAAATTCATCGAATAAGATAATTATATCTTGGTTGATACTATTAATGAAACCACCCATGTTATCGAACGATTGATTAACTAAAATAGTTGGTAACTCTAACTCATTACAAACTTGTTTTGCTAACACAGTTTTACCCGTACCCTTAAGACCTTTTAACAATACACCAAAATTCTTATTAAGTGATTTATAAGTTTGTGTAATTCTAGTGTTTAACCCCTTCTCAATACCATACACTTTTTCAGGTAATCCGAAACTATCAGATATGTGGGTTAGGAAAAACTCTTTTAGAAAAGCATCGAAACCTAATTCATAAACACCTTTAGGTAATGTATTTGATACTGTTGGTAAATCTCCATAACTAAATCTACCGTTAGAATTGACCCATTGTTTACTCATAATTTTTATTTTTAATGATTAATATTGTTTTAGATTACAAACATAGGTATTTTTTTTCGTTAAAACAAGTAATACCCAATAAAAAAAAAGGTCCTTTTTAGGGGACCTTTGTCAAAACATTTGTTTTTGGATAAGGAAGGGAATTGAACCCTCCGATGAATCTTTTCGTGTCACAGTTTCTCAGCTGTTAACCTTATTGTGTGAAACCAACCCATAATTCTATGGGTCGTGTATACTCTCCACCACTTATCTTACACTAAATATAGTTATAATACTTGGTAATTACAAGCTTCCATCCAATGAATTTGGGTAATATAGTAATGTTGGGTTTGTTTTTTGTATTTCATGTTCAGGGAATACGTCTGTAAATTGTTTTGTATTAAACTTTTTGGTTATTAAATGGTATCCGTTTTTTGTTGGGATTGTTGCTTCGATTTTATCACCCTTTGGGTCTAATCCGTTTATATAATCACCTACCACATTAACTACACCTAAATCCAAAACATCTATGTCCACTATCCATCTCTTCTCATTTGTTTTTACTTGACCTACCACACTATCAAACAAGTTTTGTTGACTATGTTGTTTATTTTTAATTCGTGTGGCCAAGGCACCCATCATATCTAAAGACACATCCATATGGTTTTGTTTTTGGATATGGATGTATATTCTAGCTTTAAACATTTCAGCTAATTGTTTTATCTCATCATACCTTTTTTCTAGATAGTCTAAATTACTAACACAATATGTTTTAATTGTTCTAACCGATTGGTGTTTATCTTTTTCACCCTCTGGTTGGTCCTTTTTTCGTTTCATCACATATAACATGTAGAAATCACCTTCCTCAGTAAAATTTAATAATGGTTTTATTTTTTCTATATTATCAATCATTTTGTTTTTATTTTATGTTCCTCACTAAATACCTTACCTTTTTTAACGATAAATAGGTAAAAGTCAGTATAAAGTTTTTTATACTTTCTTTTACCTATTAAGTTATGATGATGAGCTTACCCGACTTTCTGCTAGCCATTAGACAGTCTCCACTGTTTTAATGGTTCGATACCATTTGTCTTAAATCCTCTTACCCGACTATAATTAGGCAACAATCACCCTAAATCTGTTTGAGTTTCACCCTGGGAAGTGCGTACGGCCCCTTTATTGAACTTAATCACTTTGGTAGTTACCTCCTTCCGTATGTTGTGGTGTGTCGAAGTTTCTCTCCGTGGAGCGGCATCTTCTCTGTCATCATGTAATTTATTTATAACTTATCTTTAACATTACAAATATAGTGAATATTTATTAGTATGGAACTAAAAAGATTAAAAAAAATAATAAAAGAAGAAATAGGGGATTTTGACTGGGCACAAGATGTGTTAGCGGCTAGTCCAGATGATGAAGAGTTTGAATCAATGCTTAACCACTTTGGGGCTAATTTGGTTTACGCTGAGGATTTTGAGGAAACGGATAGTTATGACTATCTTGGTGGGAAAACTTACAATGTTGATGGTGAAACTTGGGTGGTTTTAACCAAGGAACAAGCTGATGAAACATTAAAAGAGGATATACGAAGTCTTTATGAAGAGTTGGGTGTTGAAACAGTACGTGATATATCTGATTATGTTACTGTTTCCCAACAATGGATTGATGATTTTTGTGATGAGGAGGCTGACCATTATATGGATGATATAGATGAGGAAGACATACTCTCCAATTCTGATGATGAATACGAGGAAAGATATGATGACCTAACAGAGGAGATTGAGGAACTTGAGGACTTGTCTGATGATGATGAGTCCGTACAAACAAGAATTTATGACCTAATAAAGCAAAGAGATAAAATTCTTGACGATGCTCGTGATGATGTAAGGGAAACCGAGTTGGTTGAATTACATAGATGTATGGAAGACCCAATTTATTGTTTAGTTAACGAAAAGGGTTGGTATTCTACTACTAAAGAATTACTTGATGCCATGTTATCACAATGGGGATGGGATATTGATGAAGAAAGACTTGTTAACGACCTATTTCAAGAATCTAATTATGATTCATTGGGTTATGGTGAATACGCTGAAGAGATTGTTGAAGATACTGTTTATATATTGATTAGAATGGATTAACTATGAAAAAATTCATAAAAAAAATATAAAAGAATCTGATTTTGATTGGGTTTAGACGAATTTAGATACCCTACCTATTGTTGTTTGTTTAACACCATAATAAATTTCTTGTTTTTTAACTTGTGCTTTAAACCTCAACACGGAACCAATTTCAATTAACTCACCACCAACCAAGTATCTTTCATTAATTTTACCGAATTTAGTTACTCTATTGTTATTATTATCAACCATTTGATAAACATTTGTATCACCAAATGGACCATCAAACTTATTAACACCAACAATTGTTAGTTCCATGTTAATTTTTTCACCAACCTTACCGATATAATCATTCCCAATGTCTAACATCTATTTAATTTTATACTATTTATACAAATATACAAAACTTTTGTGATATTTATCAGTATAGATGAAAAAACTTATAAAAAAAATATTAAAAGAATCTGATTTTGATTGGGTTGAGGGTATCCCTGAGGATTTGGTTATACCTGTTAATACCCCGTTTGTGATTATACTGGATATGACATTAAATACACATCTATGGTCTAAATTACAAAAAAAATTACAGGGTTTTGGGTGGAATTGGCGACACACCACTCATTACTCATTAGAATCTGTGATGTATGATTGTGATAGTGTAGTTGATAAACAGCCTACCTCACTTTCAGGTGGGGAACAATGGGATAGTAATAAAGGTTATATGGGTGTGTGGTGTAGTGATGAATGGGAAGGAAATATTACCTATTATGGTGAACATGTCTATAAATTATCTGAAATAGTTATATAACTTAATATCATGAAAAAACTTATAAAAAAAATATTAAAAGAATCTGATTTTGATTGGACTGAGGATATTATAGGTGTGTTCTCACCTGAAATGTTAAGATATGGGCAAACATTTAAGAATATGTGGAGTCAATATACAAGAATACTAAAATATGTTGGTAAAGATGATGAGGGTGTTAGTTACGAAACACCATTAACTCTTTTTAATTTTGAAATTGTGTCGGATGAATCTGACCTTAATTTAGGTATAGAATTAGTACTTAACACCCACGATTTTATTAAATTTATTAAAGATGGTATATTGACCCCAATGATTGATGAAGATGATTTTAAATTTTTGAATGAGTCTAATGATTTTGAATGGGTTGAGGATATCCCATCAGCTAGTGAGTATAGGTTTTTCATGATTAGTCTTTGTATAGTTAATGATTACGATGAAGAAACACAAATCGATGAATGTCTTGAAGGTCGTGATATCTATGTTAAAATAAATAATTACGATGTTGATGTTGATAGTATATGGAGATTCGGGATTGATGATATGGTTGCTTGTGGTGATGATGGTTATGACGTTATTGATTATTTAGAGACACATAACCTTGGTATCCCACAATATGATGATTGTGAGGGTGTAACAGAAGTTAGTTTAAGTAGGTATTGTAAATATGGTCACGATACATTCTGTAATGGTGTGAACTGGTAATAATCACGGTGACTTATCACCGTGATATATACACATTTGTCTCCCCCACGGGCCTCGAACCCGTAACCTTTCCGTTAAAAGCGGAAAGCCCGTCCACTTGAGCTTCGAAGAGATAAAAAAAGGGACTAAGTTATGATTGACTTAGTCCCTTTTAGGTGTGGTTGTAATTTTGTTACCTCCAATTAGTCAATCGATTTTCACGACTAACCAATTATCGGTTAGTCTTGTTACTGTTTATATTTTAATTTATTTACCATAATTTCTACTTTGTTTTTTCTTTTAATCCTTTTAATCTTTAAAGCTCTTTTATACTTCTCGTTGAACTCTTTACGGAATTCACTTTTAATAACTTCTTTTTCTGAGTTACTTATTTTTCGTCTTAGTTTTAGTTCTTTTAGTAAATACCTCGTACTAAGACCTAATACTATTGTTAACATTTTGTTTTACTCTTTTAATTAGAAGTCAGGGAGGGAATCGAACCCCCGTAAATCGGGTTGCAACCGACCACCTATATGCCTCTCAGACACCTGACCAAATAAAAAGATAGAGATTAACTATATGAGTGTTTTTCCAAATCCAAATTGATGTAACTCACATTACCGCTTCTATCTTTTTTGTGGAAGTGATGGGACTCGAACCCACATAACCTTCTCGTTGCAAACGAGTTGCTCAGCCAATTGAGCTACACCCCCTTAGTGGCGTACCTTTGATTTAAGAGAGGGCACTACCGTTTCAACTCTCTATAGAGCGAAATGTGAGAATCTAACTCCTTCCTCTCCTTGGAAGGGAGATGCTTTAACATTAAGCTACATTTCGCGTTTACCATTTTTTTTCTGACCTGAATGATATAAACAGGTTTCGCGGAGATGATGGGAGTCGAACCCACTCCGACCTCGCAGACAACGAGACATCTTAACCGTTTGACCTCATCTCCATTGCGTCTTAGTTGGTGGTACCACCATGTAGAACCTAAAACAATTTTAACCTACTTTTTATTTTCTACCTTTTGTCCACCCTTTGTAATCCAACAGGTTCCGAATTGGGAGTTTAATTCCCCCTTTCCCTTGACCTTTCATTGTGTTACTCATCTTTTGTTTCCTTCCCATACATATAAATAATATGGGAAGGTACAAAAGTTCCATGTCTAAGTGATAGGATTCGAACCTACGACCTGAGTGTCCCAAACACCCCGCTCTACCAACTGAGCCACACCTAGTTTTTGTACTTCCTTCTCTCATACGGAGTATAGTACTAACTAATACAGGTGGTGCCTGATGGACTCGAACCACTCCCCTAAGGACGAAATTTACAGTTTCGCTGTCGTATCCAAACGACTTTCAGTCACCAATTGTTTTTAACTAAAAAACCCTCGACTTGTTATGGTCGAGGGTTTTAGTTTTAAATTAATATCTTTTAATATTTAACTTAATACCTAAGGTCTCGACAATTGTGGTTATAACCACAATCAGTTCCCGCTTTCGCGTCACTCGGTTTATATGTCGGTTTATTAGTTATCATTGTTTTTGTTTTTTCTTTGTTTATAAATATAGTACAAATGTAGTAAAAGTTATCTTGTAAGTCAAGTATTTTTTTAATTTATTTTAATATTTCTTTTTTTCCTTTAATTTAGGTCTTAAACCCTCGTTTCTGATACAAATATAAATAACTTATTTTGATAAATCAAGATAAATCTTTATTTTTTACCACATTTTTTACATCCTATGTTATCTTTTTTAATTTTTGGTCTCTTATTAATCATTAACTTAATCTGTAATGTAGTTACCATAATAACAACCATGATAAATGAATAGGATGATGTTGTTTCTTGAATACCACCACTAAATATATCCTTAACTGATTGAACTCCTGATGATATAACCCATATAACAATGGATATAATGGTGATAATTTGTGTTAAGTTTCCACCCATAAATCTGTTTAATTCTTGTTGACCACCCTTTTGGTTATCTTTTGGTTTTTCTATTTTTTTATCCATAATTTTATTAAAATTGTCTAAAATGGTCGATATTAAAAGTAATTGGTGTTATCCCGTCATCTTCATCCATTCCTATTGAAATTGGTTGACAACCGATTAAATGATAACTTTCTAATACCCCACCATTTCGTGAGTATAGTTGTAATGTCATATTTTTTTTTAAATTGTTCGTTCTGGAAAAGTTAAACCACTCAAATAACATATTAGCTTCACCCAAATCCAGAAACTCGACATAATGTTCACATTGTGTTCGTATTGGCATTTGGTTATAATTATGTAAATCTACACCTAACGAACCCATTCTTGGTTGATTTGTAGATACATGAAAATCTTGATGTCCATCACCTGATGGTATTTGTAAAATCCATCGAACACCATTTAATGGTATAGTTTCTAATAAATGATTTTGACTTCTTATTTCACTTATAGGTTGAGTAGTTAGTGGCCACACTTTTATAGGTGATTTCTTAACAAATGTTATATTTTCTTTTTTATTACTAGCTATAAACAATTCCATGGCTAAAATATAGAATAACCAATAGACTTGTAAACTTAATAAACAAACTTTAATGTTAATTTATCCCACTCATCATCTTTTTTTTCTTGGTTACATTTATAACAACACACTTTTAGATTACTAAATTCTTTGGCTAACTCTGGATGTTTGGCTTTTGGGAGGAAGTGGTCAGCGGTAGCCATATCATGATGACTTTTAACCTCATCTTTTTTCCAATGGTATAATCTTAATTCTTTTTTACCACAATATTCACAATGTAATTCACCATGGGTCTTTAACATATATAGTAAAAACTTGGTGTTAAATAACATCTGTTTAAATTTATCGGCTTTCTTTGGGTTTTTTGGCATTGGGTCTATTTCCTTATAGGAATCTATTAATAATAGATAGTCAGCATATGTACCTTGTAAAGGTTGACCAAAAATTATGTCTTGTACCTTTACATGATTTGTTATTTTTCTAACTATTTTTCTTAACATTACATCTAATATAATCATTTTTTTAGATAAATTAAACTTTAACTATTCAATGTTATGATATATTTATAGAAAAACAAAAATATGAACATTAGAAAAATAATAAAGGAGGAGATTGATAACTTTGATTGGTTTGATGAGGGTGAAACTCCATTATCGCGGTTAATTGATAATTTTGGTGATTTGACACCGGTTGTTAGGGGTAATCTAACATTCTATGCTGATAATAATAATAATAATAAAACAATTTTTTATTATTATCAGGATGAAGAAAATGGACTTTGTTATATTAATTATGATGAAATATGGTCAGTTTTGGAGTCTCGTTTTGGGATTAACTATAAGGAAATTCAGGTGGTTATAACCAAGTGGTTGGATGAGGTATACGGATTAACGGGACTCACACCTTCAAAATCGATTTGGTGAAATAGTTGAAGGTTGGATGAGGTATACGGAATAACGGGACTTACACCGTACTCTGGAGAATCTTCTGTTTACTTGGCGTTGGATGAGGTATAAAAATAATATGTTAAACTGAAAATAATTATGAACATCAAAAAAATAATAAAAGAAGAAATTAATAATTTCGATTGGTTTGATGAGGGTGAAACACCACTATCGTGGTTAATCGATAATTTTGGGGATTTAAAACCAGTTGTTGATGGTAATAAAATCACTTATGTTAATGATAATAATAAAATATTCTTTTATTATTATCAGGATAAAAAAAATGGATATTGTTATATTAAATATGGTGAAATATGGTCAGTTTTGGATTCCCGTTTTGGAATTAACGATACTGAAATTATGGAAGTTACAACCACATGGTTGGATGAGGTCTACGGAATAACGGGACTCATACCCATAAGTTACGGTTCCCATTGCAGCATCTAGTTGGATGAGGTATACGGAATAACTGGACTCACACCTTTAAGTTGGTGGTGATACAACTTCTTCATGTTGGATGAGGTCTACGGAATAGTGGGGTGTACACCATTAAAATCAAATAAGTATTAAGTTATTTTTAATTAGTGTACCAGGAGGGATTCGAACCCCCGACCTTATGGTCCGTAACCATATGCTCTATCCAACTGAGCTACAAGTACATTGTCATAATCGTTAGTGATTAACTCACAACATTATGTTATAGTAGACATGGAGGGAGTTGAGCCCTCTTAACTAAGGTATAAGCTTAGCGTAATAACCCTTATACGACATGTCCATTGGTAGAGGGTATGGGATTTGAACCCATGCGTCGTTTAACCGACCTAATAACTTTCCAAGTTATCCTCTTAAGCCACTTGAGTAACCCTCTATTTTATTTTCTTCCCATACATATAAATATGTGGGAAGTACAAAAACGACCATGGCGGAAGACAAGGGGATTGAACCCTCACTACCCATTAAGGGTAGACTTGTTTAGCAGACAAGCTCAACGAACCAATATTTGACTATCTTCCATTAGTGTGTAGATTATTTATGTACTTAATAATTTTATTAGTTTCTTCTATTATAAATTTTTTATGACTTGTTAAATCTTTAACTATATATAATTTTATACCTAATATCTCACATTCTTTTATTTTCTGTTTATCTTTTTCTTTTGTTTTAATTAAAGAACCATCACCTCTAATGTCTTTGTAGTGGTATATACCATTCCACTCAATACCAAAATTCAATGAGGGTATATAAACATCTAATTCACGATTACCCATTAGTGTTAACCTATCATTAAATAAAATAGTTAAATTAGGGAAATAAGTGTTTAGTTCATTTTCTAAATATATTTCAGGTTTAGACCTAAGACCATTTATTAATTTATTATTTATTTTATTTCTACACACACCACCACAATATTTTCTTCTATTTAATTGTGTTTTAGTTAACCATAATTTTTTATCACAAACCGGACAAGTAAACTCAACCTTTGGTTTTGTTAATTTTTCACTTATTTTTCGTTTTATTTCGTTACACTTTTTATCATCAAATCTATCACACAGTTTAACACCTTTTAAATTGACACTAACTGAGTTTCTTATATTAATTAACCCTTGCTTTGATAGTGTGTACACACTCAATACTCTATCTCTATTAGTTGACGAAGCCGAACAACTGTGTCCACAATATTTATTACCCCTCACTTCGTATGGTATTACCTCAGAACAATATTCACACATTTTTGGTTCAATGTAATACTTTTCCTTATTCTTTCGAAGTGTTGTTGTTGTATGTTCACGACCTAATCTCACCATTTTCTCATACGATTTACCTTTATTTGGGTTTTTATCACAATTGACTACATGTGACCCAGCGTGTTTAGGCGTTTTAATTTCCACCTCACCACAGAATTTACATTCATATTTACACATATTACTTTATATATAAATATGCACGTGACACCCAAAACGAATAGCACAAACGGTTTTAATCGAAAAAACTCGTGAAGCTTTTGGAGAGCCCACCGACACCAAGCCTGTCGTTTGTATTTGTTGTGTCGTAGGGAGTCGAACCCTATTATTCTATCTTATCAGGATAGCCACTAAACCGTCCATGCCCGACACAATGTTTGCTCTCCGTGGTGGTACTGACCCACCTTCCTCTGATTAACAATCAGGAGCTTCACTTTAAAGCTTACGAAGAGTATTTCAATTATAAGGTTGGTGACTTATAACGTATTGCGGACTGGGAGAATAACGATATCTCGGCCTTCACCTTAACAGGGTGTTGCTCTTCCTCTGAGCTACCAATCCTTTTTTACTTTAGCGGAGAGCGGAGGAACCGACCCCCGTACCCTTTCGCGTAGCCTAGGTTTCAAATCTAGTCGCATCTCCATGACACTGCTTCACTCTCCATTATTTTTGGGTGTATGAGGAATTACGATATCCCGACCTTCGATTCCACAAACCGACACTCTTCCTCTGAGCTACACACACCATTTTTAATCCAGTTCAACAAAAATTATCATCTTACCTTTTTCTTTTTTAAACTTTAACTCCCCATGGTATCCACCTTGGTCAGCCTTTTCTCTGTGTTCATCCAAGATTTTATCAAAGTTATCTTGGAACTCCTTTATTTTTACCTCACCTATTTTTCTAACTAAATCACCCATAATGTCTATGTAAAAAAAAATCCCCACCTCGGTTTGAGATGGGGATTAAGTAGTTATTTTATTAACTATTAATTACACACATCTCGTCATCTTCGTTATCCACGAATTACGACTGATATTAATATTATGTATGTTATTATTAGTTTTCATTTTCTTTTGTTTTTTCCTTGTTTATAAATATACTACAAATATAGTAAAAGTTTACCGTTGTGTCAAGTGTTTTTTAATTTATTTTCTATTTTTTTTTGTTTTCGGTCTTTACACCCTCTTTAAGTGAGTTTATTGTGTCTAATAAACTTGATGCTTCCTCATAATTTTCTTCATAAACAGCTTCATCTAATTTATTTTGTAATAAATTGATAATAATTTCGGGTGCCAATTCTTGGTCCACCATCTTATTTCTATTTTCATTATTGTAGAATTCCTCAGGTGACATTGATATGGTATATATACTAACACTAGTATTATCACCATCTGTTGTTCCACTATATGAGTTATAACCATCAACATTAAGACCAGTTGCATCTAACCCAAATGGGTTGTTATTCATACCCCACATTAATTTCATTATCTCTTCATAACGATTTTCATAACCACCTATAATACCTAAAAACTTTTTCTTAAAGTCGTCATCAGCCATTCTTTCTCTGAATAGTTTATTTAATTTTTCCCTATCAAAGTTTCCAAACTCATCAAATTCATCATCATTAAATTCATTCATAATATATTTCTTTTTATTTAAATGTCGTTCATTTTTATTGTAAAGTCAAGTAAAGAAAAATGGATAAACTTATTTATATAAATCGTCTTTTTTTAAATAATTTAATTTTTTTATCCTTAACTTTGTAACCTCGTTTTCTTAATTTTTTCATGGATTTATTCATTCTACCATCCTCTCGATTAACAACCTTTTTCCTGGTCCCTAATGATTGATTATGTGACTGACCACTATTATAGTTTGGTCCTTTAATTGTACAGCAAGATGATAATATTAGTATAAATAAACACACTAATATTTTAAATATTGTTTTCATTTATTTGTGTTAATTTAAGTTTAATATAAATATACACAAAAGTAAATAAGGAAGGAATCGAACCCCCACAACCTACTTTATTCGGTTATACCTTTCCGTGGTGACTCGGTTTTATATTATAGTATTATTGTTTTCTTGTACAAATTTTAAGGACCACCTGATTAAGGTAGGTTATTATCTAACATGGGTATCAACCCGTCCCACGCCATAAACCACTACACCACTCACTTTATATATCTCGGATGCGTTAATTAATGGACTTTTGATTCACCATTTCGAAGTACGCGTCTACCATTCCGCCACTCATTTATTTGTAATTAAGGTTGGACTCGAACCAACGACCTCCCCTAAAGGATTGCTCTAACCAACTGAGCTACTTAATCCACCCTCTCATAACCGACTTGAGTAAGAACCTATTGAGGGAACACTAATATGATGTTTTCGGTTTTCACAGTATCTCCATGGGACTAACCCATTGTGATTACCAAACCTCCACTAGTGGTTTTCTACTAGAAATCCGAACTGGTATCTTTGACTTTACTAATAATGGTTAGACACTAACGAGTAGGTACTAAACACTTTCGAATTGGGGTAACTAAGATACAAAGTTACCATACACATCGATGATTTGTGTTGGGTGGGGGTGTCGAACCCTCATCTCCCGCCTGTGGCGAGTGTCCTAGCCATTAAACGAACCCAACAACCAACAATATCAAACTGTAATTATCAATTATTGGTTCTAAAAACAACTATTACAGTAATTGTTTTATGGTACGGGTGGATGGACTCGAACCACCAAAAACTACTTTTCGGATTACTCTTACTTTTCGTCCACCTCGTCATGGGTTACCCCAAACAAGGCGTGTTTACCAATTTCACCACACCCGCTTATGTAGTTATTTAACATTGGTACGGAAGAAGGGACTCGAACCCCTAAAAACTACTTTTCAGATTACTCTTACTTTTTCGTTCACTACCCTAAAGAATAGCGTGTTTACCAATTTCACCACTTCCGTAGTTAAGTCTATACCCCCTCATCCCTCTTCTAATCTTGGGGGTTCCACCTTGTGGGGTGGATGTGTTTTCATCAAATTCCGTTCAGGTAACGTATTGATTACTATTATTGACTTAGTACATGAGGATGGAATCGAACCATCAAGAACTACTTTTCAGATTACTCTTACTTTTTCGTTCACTACCCTAAAGAATAGCGTGTTTACCAATTTCACCACTCATGTATATTATCTAATTTTGTTGTCTCTATTGTTATACAAACCTAATCATTTTTTATTAGTTTGACAAGTATTTTTGTGTTTTTTTTTATTTTATTTTAAAAAGGTTATCCAACCATTGTAACACTTAATCCTCGTTGTTGGTACAACTATATGTATAATATATTAAGTAGACAAGTACTTTTTAAAATTTAATTTATTTGGTATTTTATCACCGATATAAATTAACGCCACTGAGTTAGTTGGAACAATCCCTTTTAGTTCCTCTCTCATCATCCTCTTTATTCTGTTTCTATCAACCGCTCTCTTAAACTTCTTAGAACTAACGGTAAATAAGTAACCAGGTGTACCATCTGTAACAATTTTAATTAATACATTGTCCACCACTTTGTTTTTAGCTTCCACACTGAATAACCTATCAATATCTTTATTCTGTTTTAAACTATACTTCATGGTACAAATGTAAGTTAAATTTATTTAATAAACAAAAAAAAACCACCCTAAGGTGGTTTATCGGGTAAAATCAAAGGCCTTTTGTCTACCAAAACTATGTTTCATTTCTCATTGTTGTCAATGCTGTACCCAGACGGTATCACCAAACGAAAGAGGAGTTACACAATATCATTCTTTTAATATCATTCTTTTTGTTGAAATTCTATCACCATCAACAATTAATTGATAATAATACTCACCCCTACCAAGACCGTTATAGGTAACAGTTATTTTTGATTCTTGGTCATCTAATCTAAAAGCAAAAACTTGATATGTAATATCCTTTATAAGGACTATATATGACACACTGTTCTCAGGTATTAAATACTCAATAATTGTATACCCATTTGTTGCTGGGTTTGGGTAATTTTGACCAAGTGTTGGTATTATGGTAACTGTTGAATCCCCAATTAATGTTTCATCAACATGTGTAACTGTATTAACAAAGGTTTCTAAAATAATTGTGTCAGTCTTTGAACAACCATTAACATCTGTAACGGTTACATGATATTCACCCTTTTTTTATTGTTAATATATATTTAGTAGCGGGAGCCAGAGTCGAACTGACGAATGTATGGCTTATGAGACCATAGAGGAATACCACACCTTCTACCCCACGTTTTGTGTACTTCTCAGGATTTGAACCTGAACGTGTGTACCTTAATTTAATCTACCCATAGTGTGTGGGTGGTTTGTAATCGTGTCCACACAACACTCAAACATTTACCATTAAACTAGGTGCGTCTACATTCCGCCACAAGTACTTTAATAAGTATATACTAAACTTTATTGTTTGTCAAGCCGTTTCCTGACATCTTCGTTTAATTTATCATTACCTTTAATAATGTGTCTTGGCTCAAACGGACAATGTCGACACCCGTTGGAACAACATTGACCCTTATAAGCCAAGAACTTTTCTGTGAGTATAATACACCCATCTTCTTTGTAAAAATTTTCTTCGTTAGACATAAACATATGATTTCCAATCCTCGTGGATATTTTTATATTGTGATAAGAACTCCATATAAGTTGGTCTATACGGTTCGTGTCTTATTGTTTTACCTGTTAGTAATTCATATTCCTTCAGTGACATATTACCCTTTTCAAGGTTACAAGTACCACAACAGGTTGCTAAATTTTCCCACGAGTTTTTACCACCTTTTGATTTTGGTTTAACGTGGTCAATCGTTAAGTTTTTTTCAGATGAACAATATACACACTTGTACTCATCTCTTCTGTAAATATTAAATCTTGATAATGTTACTTTTTTATGTGGTACATATACATAATTGTTTAATCTAACAATTGTTGGTCTTTTAAAACCTTTACCATCATCCGTTAATAACGTTGGACATTCACCGATTAAATTTAAATAATCCTCGTCTCTAATAGAAACCTTAATAGGGCTATCTTCTTCATACGATACAACATCAGCTTTCCCTTTGTAAGCGAGCCTAAACCCTCTATCAAAGTTCATCACAGTCATTGGTGACGCATCCATATTTAATACTAATATTTTGTTCATAACATTTTAATTATAAATAGTCTAAACTATTAAGTCAAGTGAAGTGACCCATAAAGGAATCGAACCTTATATTTGACAGGATAAAACCCATCATTACCGAAGTATGTTATATATCATTTGCACAAATGTTTCAATACACGGGTCAAAAGTACCTTCGGTGGGAGTCGAACCCACACGCCATAAGACAATAAATCCTAAATCTATCGTGTCTACCATTCCACCACGAAGGCATTTATTAGTCTTTCCTAATAGTCTTAAAGTAGAGGTGATGGGAGTCGAACCCACAAGCCACAAAGGACATTGCCGCTTAAAAACAACGTGTATACCAGTTTCACCACACCTCCATGTGTAATTATTGTATCCCCAGATGGAATCGAACCACCATCATACTCAAAATCCTGAGTGGTCGTAACTCCACATATACAGGACGTTTGTGAGGGTAGAGGGAGTCGAACCCCCGGCCTATTGTTTGTAAGACAACCACTCTAAACCAACTGAGCTATACCCCCTTATATTCGTAATGTTTTTTCCATTTTCTAATCGAGTTATCACTAACACCATACTTTTTACCTGTACCAACATAACCTAATGTTTCTATCTCTTCAAGTAGTTGGTTATATGTTGGTCTAACAACCTTTCGTTTAGATACTTCACTACAACCAACACACCTTAAACTTTTATTGTTTATTTTACAACCACAACTACAAAAATTTTCTTTTTTTAACCTTTTATTATTTTTACCTGAGAAAGTATCTAAAGTGGTGTCACAGTTGGGACAAACTATTCTAAGATTCTCAATTCTATTGTCGGTATTAATGCCGTTTATATGGTCTAATATTAAAGACATCTTTTTACCCATCCATTCATCGTTTTGACCACACAACTCACATATTCTCTCTTTAATCCCTTCCTTATATAATCTTTTTTTTAGTGTTGACGTACCGTATGTACTACCACTAACTAAAATTTCCTCTGTTGGTATTTTTAACCTTTTCCTCGTTATACCATTATTAAAATGTGATATATCTAAATTATATAAATTCATATAATTTTTAATTATTTTATATGATGCTCCAGTGATTGTAATACCCAAATCAATACATAGTTCCCTAATACTTCCATAATCTTTAATTTTAGAACTTAACACTTTTTCGTTATATACTCTATGGTTATATTCAATAAAATTATCATTAGCGTATACATAAACTTCATTAACAGGTGTTTTTAACATACTAGCCACCATAAACGGACCACACTTACTATAGTTTTTTTTAATAATATTTTTTTCATGTTCTCTCATAATACTAACCTTTACATATAAATACGTGTGGTATTGTAAAAGTTCGATATTTATTTAGAGCTAACGATGGGATTCGAACCCACTTCCTCTCAGATACCAACCGAGTGTTCAACCGCATGAACTTCGTAAGCGTTTGTGGGACCACTCAGAGTTGAGCTGAGGCCTCATGTGTTTCAAACATGTGTACAATAACCACCTATACGATAGTCCCATTATTTATTTGAGGTGAATGAGAGAATCGAACTCTCGTCATTGGATTACAAAACCAACATAATTACCACTATACTAATTCACCTTATTGTAGCGTACCCGAGGTTCAAACTCGGTTAATCATCCTTATGAGAGATAATCCTTTTTCACTAAGTTACGCCATTACTATTATTTTAAAGTTGTCTCGGTAGGGTTCGAACCTACAACGGATTTCTCTCTCTCCCCGGTCAAAACGGGACGTGTTGCCAATTACACCACGAGACAATATTACCAATAAATCAAAGAACAAAAAAAAACCCGAACTCAATAATTTGAATTCGGGTTTGTTTGATTGTATATCTTAAATTGTCATGAGACATTAGACACACCAAACCCGAATACAGTTTGTAACTGTACCATAAAGACTTGCGTCAGGGTAAATAAAGATATGTTTGTTAATGTTTTCATTTTGTTTTTAATTTTCTTTGTTTATAAATATACTACAAATATAGTAAAAGTTCTCTTATAAGTCAAGTATTTTTTTTATTTATTTTTAATATACTTGAAATCTTCGTTTTCTTCCAATGATAATAGTGTGTGATATATCAATTTAATCACATTTTTAACATCTTTTTTATCCACAGTCTCAACCGTAGTGTGCATGTATTTTAATGGTAATGATATCAATTGACAAGCAACACCACCATTAGATGTGTAAAAAGCGTTTGTATCTGTTCCAGAGTTACCATTATATGTACCCCTTTGGAATTTAATTTCTTTTTCCTTAGCTACACCAATTACTTTCTTATGTAAATTTAGTTGGATGTCTCCACCTCTAAAAATAACTGGACCGAGACCTGACTTTGTATCACCAGCTGTTTGTTTGTTCATGTGTGGTGTATGTGTATCATGACATACATCCGTTATAATCGCAACATTAGGTTTAATTGTTTGAGCTATCATTTTAGCTCCGAATAAACCAATTTCTTCCTGAACTGAATTAACGATGTATAGAGTGTAAGGTAATTTATCACCTTTATCTTTTAATTTTTTAGCGACTTGTGCTATCATATACCCACCAATTCTGTTGTCCAACGCTCTTGATATGTATTTTCCTTTTCTTTCTTTGAATTGTGTATTATATACCATAGGACAACCTACAAATATACCCATACCCTCAACTTCTTCTTTTGATGATGCCTCAACATCGACAAATAGGTTGTCAACACTTGGTTGTAATTCACTTGAACTCTTTCTTTCGTGTATAGCTAACCAACCAAAGTGACCTTCAACTACACCATTTTCACCAAGTATTTGAACACTCGTTCCAGGTGCTATTTGATGGTCTGAACCACCATTTCGAACTACCCTAATAAATCCATCACTATCAATGTGGTTAACCGTCCACCCAATCTCATCAGCGTGAGCCTCAATAACTACTTTATAGTCTTTTCCTGGGTTAACAACCCCAACAGCTGTTCCATATACATCGGTAAATGTTTCATCAACATAATCCTTTATATAATCCAACCAAATTTGTTGACCTTCGGTTTCCATCCCCGTAGGTGATTTGGCGTTAAGGTATTTTTCTAAAAACTCTTCTTTTTTCATATTATTTAATTATAAATTTATGTGTTTCTAATTTTTTGATTGGTTTTGTGTTATTATTAATTTGGTAACTATCACCTTTTTTTTTAGGTACCCCTCATCATGTAGTCTATTTATTATTTCATCGTAAACTAATTCATTATAATATGAGTAATATTCGTAAAATTCATTTGGGTTATTACCTTTTCTTGGGTTTCGTTGACACCAATGTGGGTTTTCTATTAACATATACCCATTTTTAACCAAAAAACTATATATAGACCACCGTAATGGGTTTTTCCCAACAAACTCTGTTAATATATTAGGTTTATCTTTTATTTCTCCTCGATTCCAATAACAGAATGGAACCCACCGTTCAGTATTAAGAGACTTTAGGAATAATTTTAAATCATCCAAATCAACTGAATTAATTAAAATAGAATAATCCAATCTAAGTTTATTTAATTCATTAACTACCATTCTTTTTCGTTTATATAATTATGTGTCCGATGTTAATCAACTACCCCACTTATTCCACTCAGGGTCATCCATTACTAACTTACCGTTTCTACCCATATGTTCAGGGTATAATTGGAACACGGGGTCAGATTGTGTTAATTCTTTGGTATTTAAATCCATAATGGATAATTTACCAATATATGTAGCTCCCGTATCCATATTCCACACATTACTAATGTTCACTGGTCTTCCATGTTTGAATGTACTAATGGTTGGTGTGTGTCCGATATAAACTTCTTTAAACATGTCCGTACCCTCTAAATAACCATTTGTTAAATCAGACCAAAAAACTCTGTCCCAAAAATATGTGGTTTTTTCTTGTTTATCGACTGGTATATCTGTATTAAAACCAGCGTGTAAAAATAATCGATTTTGTTCATCAATGTGGTATAATTCAGTTTCCTCTAGGTATTGAATGTGTTTATCAACTAATTCGGGTTTATTGTAATAAGAGAGGTGGGTAGCTTTACCACCTTGGTGGTACCAAGTATCACTATATTCATCCACACCATTTTTTAATGTGTGTCTGAGAAAATCTAATGTCCATTCATCATGATTACCCCTTATTTTTATTAAGTTTTTAATTTTAATTAATTCCTCAATACATTCAGCCACATCAGGCCAACCATCACAAACGTCACCCAAAGATATTAACTTATCATTTTCATAATCAAAGTTAACAGCTTCTAATACTTGTTTTAAAGCCCTATACCCACCATGGATATCCCCAATCACCAATTCTCTCATATTAATTTTTTATGTAACTCCATCAAAAACCCAATTATGTGTGTGTCGTGGACACCCGAACGAATTTCCTCAAATGTTTTACACACTTCAATCGAAGTACCCTTATTAGATGCACTAAACACATTATAAACTAACCCATAATTTATTCCTAAACTCACCGGTAATCGTTTTAACTTGTTCCCCAAAGGTGTTAGTTAGTTCTTTTCTGAGGTCGGACATTAAACTAGGTTTATTATTCCTAAAAGTTTATTATTCCTAAAACAATCCATTTGATGGGTTTCAATAACCCATGTTAAAACACCCCGACTACACGTTATTGGTAAACTTACATTAGTACTGTCATTTATTGTTATCATACTATTTAATTTTATTTGGTATAGTGTTTTTAAGTTTATCAAAATCAGAACACATATCTTCCTCATTCTGATATAGGTAAGATGTTTCAGAATCAACTTCCCCACCTTTTTCCACCACCTCAATGGAAGGTAAACCATATGAACTTTTAAAAAAATGGTAACCATTTTTAATTATGTTTTTTGAATCATTCTGTAATGAAGTGTTTTTAAACTTAACTATTGTATTTTTCGACATAATCTTGTAACTTTAAATAAATTATTGAAATAACTTGTCTATCACAATTTTTTGTTTCTACCCCATCTATGGAATAGATAATATCATAATAATTACATAATTGGTGTGGTATTAAAAGGTATAGGATTTCTTTTTTATGTAAATTACATCACCTTTACTATCAATGGTGTCTGTGTAGTAGAATAAATTACTAAAATATATTCTACGACCAACCATATCACACTCCTTTACCATTTCGATGGTTGATTCAGATTCTTGTCTACCTAAAAGGTGATTGTCAAAAACACCCATCAAACTAGTGTTTTAGTTAAGTGGTTATAATCTTTTAGGTATTTTTCATAAGAAGCCTCATCCATCTCTTTTAACCTATTAAATTGAATCCCTATCCTACTTTCAGAAATAGTAATTTCACCTTTTTTAATTTGTTTCATCTTAACGGTGATATTCTTCTCAATTTGTCTTATTTGTTTTAACATACAACGGGTTTTAAAAGATTAAACATTTATTTAAACAAATATAAAAAACTTTTCTTAATAAAACAAGTAATTAGAAATCTAATTAAAAATATCTATACCCACCCAAATTTTTTTAGGTATAAACTCTAATCTTTTTATCACCATAGACACACCAATTATTGACTTATATACCCCATCTTCAACTCTCCAACTCACCAAATTTTGGTTGTGATTATCAATATAATATAATCTACCCATTGGTACTAAATTAAGTGGTCGAACGGATACTAAATCCTGACCAATTGTTCTAGCCATTACTTGTTCAGCCATTGGTAATAAAGTATTATGATGTATAGGTTCACCATTAATAAATGGGTACATAATATCATTCAATATTTGTCTATTAACTTCAGTTGCAACTTGTTCAGATAATAATGCTGTCAATTCAGCCTCAGCGTCGATGTTATGGAATGCTGTTAAATCTTGTGTTAATTCAGGTGTCCAAGTAACTCTTAAGTTCCTTGTTCGTATTTCTACTACTCCGTTATGAACATAATTACCAGTTATAAAGTTATGTGTGTAAGAACTTTTTTTAATCATTATCATTAGTTAATGTGTCAGATAATGTTTGGTATAATCTGTTATTTATGGGTCGGATTGTGTACCTTGATGAGATTGATTGGTTAGTTTGGTATTCATTCGAGACTACCTCCGTAAGTTCCATGGGTATGTATGGTACAAACATATAACCAACATCTAAAAAATTGTTTCCTATTTTAAGGTGTACACCCTTACCTGTGATGAAATTATGACGAATATTGTCACATTTTATTAAAACGTTGTCCATGTTAGTAAATACTACATAACTTCTAAATTATGTGTACACTTTGGGCACGAATAACTCACATTAAATCTTTTATCGGTCACTATTTGTGTTCCACTACAACAATCATAAACACTTGTATCATCTTTTTTAGGTTTTTCATTAACTAAATCATACAAACAAATTAGGTCTTTATTAATAATAAAGGCATATCTATGTTTTCTAGTTCTAGATATCCAAACACCCTCTTTTTCTTTAGTAGTACCCCTTGGGTTAACTTTACCACCATCAGTGTAGGAAAAGAAATCACTCTTTTTGTTGGTTAATCCGTAATAACTGAAATTACATACTTGGTATATACTACCAGTGTGTCTACTATCATCAGCTAAAGTGATTACAGCTCTAATTTCTTCTTTTTTAAGGAGTTTAATACTTGTTGATAATAAAAACGATGTCGCGTTGGTTCCATTTAAGTTTGGCATAACACATAATCTACTTAGTTCTAATACCGATTGGTCAGTGTTAGGCAAACCAAACCAACCTTTTAGTGCAACATTACCTTGTGGGTTAGAAAACGCCGTTACACCTAATAATTCACCACCACCCTTATGATACATACCATAAGAAAATTTAGCAAAGAATTTAGCTGCACCTAAGTAATGATAGGTCTTTATGAACTCATATGCTATTTTTTTATCGATTAGTTTAATTACGTAATCTTTTTTCTTAAAATCGTTGTTGTGTGTTTTTTCAGGTTCGGATTTCATCTTAAATATTGGGAAGTTCCCATGTGGTACTGTGTATTCATCACCACTATCTTTGTCTTGGATTAGGTGACCACCATCCAACGGTTTCAAATAAACCCCGATATTATTAGTCTTACTTAAAAAAACATCACCAGGGTTTAAATCACCTAATAATGTGTGTTCTTCATTAAAATTCATGTCTTAATATGTGTTTATTGGGTTCGATGTTTATTCTAAAAACTGTTGATAGATTTTCTATTTTAGATATGTCAACAGCTAATAAGTTGTAATCAACACTCACCACCCCGTTAGGTTCTATAGAACCATTAGCTCTGGTCGCTAAACCAAATTCACCATTTAATATACCATTGATAATTAGTTCGTTATCTGTTTGTAAATCACCAACCATTGTCCCCCCAACCATTCTTAAATTAGTTATCTGATGTGTTGGGTTTTCGGTTAAATGGGTTTGTGGTTGATATAGTTCAAAATATCCACCCAAGTATGTTTTTTTATTAACACATAACTTAGATAATAACTCAAACGGGTACACCCTATCATTCTTATTTATTACATTAGATTCAAGTATTTTAATTGACATTCTCATGTGTGTATGAATATTGGTGTGTTTTCACCCATCCATGCTTGGATTATATTAAATGAAAAATACTCATGAGCTTCCTCAAAAGACATATTATCTCTCGTTATTAAAATATCAATAATCTTGGAGACACTATAGGCCACAACTGGACCTAAATCTATTCGTTCAGCCATACCAATGATAGCCTCATCGAAACCATCACATGTTAACGCCTCTTCATTGTATTCTATAATTTCTTGATGTGTCATACGATAATAATAGGTATAAAAAATGGGGTTATAAACCCCATTTTTATTAATTACCATATTTTTCCATTACCACTTAACACAAAGCTTTTGGTGCCCATTCTATTATATATTATAACACCATTACCATTTAATGGTGACATAAAATAATCAATATCTACATACCACCTACTTTTACTAGCTTCTATGGCTTGTTCCTCCCAATTTTTAACTTGACAGGTAATTGTTCTACCCTTATATTCCATTATTAAATCAGCCCCAAATAACATATCAATGAAGTCACCATTACCACCTTGATATAATTTTTTCATACCGAATTTTTCTAAAACTTTACAAACATAAGATTCAGCAGCATCACCTATATTTGTCATATGGATTGAATTTCTAGTAAACACCTTTATATCATCAATTGAGTAATACTCGTTGATTAGTTGTGATAATGTGGGTTTTATACTTTCTAGATACTTCTTAACACCAATTAATTCTTTATCCATCAAATTACTAAGTTGACCTTTTTTTATTATTAAATCAGTCACTAATTCAGCCAAATCACTATAATTCGTGTTTAATTTATTAACGTAATGCCACTCACCACCTTCATCTATAACTAAACCAGCTTCTAATAGTTTTTCATGTATATACACACCATCCACCAACTTAATAGAATTAAATTTTCCGGTGTCATAAAGTAGTTTTAGTGGTTCTTGGTATTCTTCAGTTCTATCCTCAATAACCTTAATAGTATTTAACATGTTATCAACAATACACCTCAAACCCAAACCACTCCCACTATATAACCATGAAGATAAACTACTAATTTTCTGACATAGTTTTCTAGCCTCTGGGTCACTAAAGTTTGAACAACTTTTGTAATTAGTTTTACTAATCTCCTCTTTTATTATTTTCTTTATATTCATAGTCATATATGATTTATCTACTCAATTACGTATCCATGTTTTTACCAAACATTTCGGATTCCTTAGCTCTTCTAGGTATGTGACCTTGGTATGTTATATGTGTGTTTTTAATCTTTTCTCTAGCTTCTTCATAATCACCTCGTTTAACTATTTGTATAAAATCTGAGTTCCTAAATCCACTTACACCCATATTAAATATCATAGATATCATAGCTTCATACATGTCTTGGTCTATTTCATACCCAACACCCTTTTTATCCCAATCATTTAACAATCGGTCTAATCCATCTTTTGCGTATAAAACATCAGCTTTAAATAATTTTTTAGCCCTTTCTATAGTAATCACATCACCCTTTTTAAATTGTGACTGATTAATTCGTTCAGCGTGACCCCAACCAATTGTAACCATATCATCACCTAATTGATAAGCTTTTAATACAGCTTCACCTTTATTTTTTCTACTACCCTCCTCATATTTAAGGAAGTCAATTAGGTTTTTAGTCACCTTGGTTGGTTTAGTATATTTAACCCCCTTAACCTTTGGTGTTGTTGGTAGGGATGTACTTGTCATTAAAACCTCTTTTTCAATTTCAGGAACACCGTTTGAAACGATGTTTGAAACACTATTGAGACCTAAGATACTAATTAATCCCGTAATAACATACCTAATCATTTTTATTTTTAAATTTTTTGGTACGCTCTCCACTTTTTTTATAAAGGTTATTAAATATTGTTCAGCTTGTGAACTTGTTTTAACATTCTTTTTTGTATTATCGATTTTATCTTTAACCACATCCCACTCAAATGTTGGTGATGTCTCATCCTCAGATAAAACAATAAGGTCATTAATGAATGACCATTCGTTGAATGATATCACTTCCTCCTTAATTATTTTTCTTATATCCATGTTTATAAATATAATGTTAACGCATAAAAAATGGGGTAATAATTAAATCATCACCCCATTTTTTACTGAGTTACCTCAACGACAGAGACGTTAGTTTCCACTTCATCCCATGCGTCTATTAGTACCTTAGCGAACTGACTTTCTTTCCCAGTCCACCCTGACAATATAGCTCCTCTATATAAATTTTCAGGAACAACCGAGTTATTATATCCAGCTGTTTGTATCGTAAACATATTAACCTTCGGGTTAACATCTTTCCTATACCTCTCAACTAATTTAAGAACATCGATGTAGTTCCCATAACTAGTACCACCATAAATATAGTCTTTATAGTCACTTCGGTTTATCCCAAACAACGAACCGTGTCCAGCTTGTTGGTCTGAGTATATAAAGATATTGTCGTAGTGAACTTTGTTTTCGATTGCCTCCTTGAAGAACAACCAAATACCATTTTCAGTTCTTGGACCTTGTTTTTTACCTCGTTCTTTGGTTTCTTTCATTTGAGATAAGATACCATTTCTTTTCGAAACAGGTTTTAAATCTAGTTTATCACCGAAAACGCCAACCTCACCTTCATCAGATTGTATCGCGGTAATTATACTAGACAAGTTACCTATATCAGCAACAGTAACAGTACCATATTCAGAATTAAAAGAACCCCAAGCCGAACCAGAGTTATCAGATAAACAAACTGTTTTACCCTTTAATTTAGGTAAATTTTTCACCGAAATATCAAGACACTCTTCAAGTGCATCTTTCAATAGACCTTCGTGATTAACACCTTCAATAGCTTTGAACGCTGAGTAATATCTAAAAGGGAATTGTTTACCGTAAAGTACACCGCCTTTTAATTTTTCACACACATCTTTAGTGAATAGTAGGTCATTAACCTCTGTGAAGATACCTCTAAGATTTATTAGTAAAGCCATATGAGGTATTTTGATTGTATCAAAAATCTCTTTCCATGTTTTACCTTCGGACCTTAAACTTTCCCATGTTCGTGAACTTTCTTCCACAGTGACATTACCCGTAGTCATCATCTCTGTAATGACATCTGATTTAGCGTGAGAAATTCTCACTAAATCTATAAGTCCTTTGGATTTATACTTATTCATTCTGTAAGCGTCGAACTCACCTAACGCGTCAGCCCAAACCCTTTTTACGATTGACGGTAAACCCTTTTTGGTCACATTTAACCACATGTAGTAGTCAAACTGATTTGTGATGTCATCAGGTCTGATAATAAGTTCAGAACCAATTTTTCTCATAACACCAGGGTTTTCTTTGTTAAATTCAACCCTTCCTTCGTGTCTTGCTGCTCTAATAAATATTACAGCTGGGTTCATCCTCATGAAATACTCGTGTCTTAAAGTACGAGCTAATTCCAAAGTCCCCATAAAGTTTTCAGTTAATGCCTCATCAATACACTTAGTAAAAACATCTGTTGTTGTTTCAACTTCATCGTCAGAATATAACCCAAGTACGTCATTCTTCATAATAGTCTGAATATTGGTTGGTTTATCGTGTGATGCTTTGTAGTAAGATGGTTCACCGAATATTGAACTCCCAGCTACAATCCTTAACGTGTCTAATGGTTTTAAGGTATAAGATGTACCTCCCATAAAATTTGTTACGGACGTTCCTTCGTGTGTTCTAATACTCGACACTGTTTTCTTAGAAGATTTTGAAAATTTACTCATAGTTTTAATATTTTATTAATGTTTAGACATAAAAAACCCCTTTACTGATTGGTGGGGTAGTAAAGGGGTTATAAAGACAACACCCCACATTAGTGGAATGTTGTTTTTTGGAATATCCTTTACTGAGAATAGTTGATAGAGTATGGTTTTTATATATAAGCTATAGATGTAACTCGTATCACCGCTTCAGTAAATATTTTAGACTTATTTAGGTCTATTCGAGATTTACTCAGAATAGTTCATATGTTACATATTATTGTTGGTTACTTTTATTCACCTCTAATGTATGACACGTTACAGATATAGGATGTAATCCTCTTAAGTTACAGTGTCATAAGTTTCTGACATCTTATTTAAGGACGTTTATGTTAGTCCGACAATTTTAATTCACAACTTTGGTTTTTACACTTCCCGTTGTTGGTACAATATTGACAAATATCCCTATCTATTTTAAGAAGTATCTATTTTAACCGCTTCGAATAAACCTAAAAGTCTTTGTTTCTGTTTGTTTATTAAAAATATGTATCTTTTTTCGTAATGTCAAGGGTTTACCCTATTTTTTAATCACAAATTTTCTAATTGATTAATTAAATTTTTAGCTGTCTCAATATCACCATTATCGAGTGCATCTTGTGCTTTTACTAATAATCCAGCCTTATCATCACCCACCACTTTTATTTCTGAAGCCATCTCTAATAGTTTAACCCTTATAATTGGTTCACCTATGAGTTTAATTTTAGTTGTTAAAGCCTCAAACTCAACTCTATCCATTGGGTTTTTATTATCACAATGTTCATTAATCTCCGTGATTAAATTATTAATAATTTTGGTACCATTTTCTCTTTCACTTACAGATATTTGGTGTGACTTATTTTCTAATAAAGAGTATCTAATTGTGTGAATATTAGCCATGAATGTTTTCTCAGGTGATTCAACAATATCACCACCTTCCGTTAAAATCCTAACACAATCATCCACCATATCCATAATTATATTTTGACTTGTTGTTATAATTCTAACCTCATCGTTTATGATTGTTGAACTAACAATCATTGATATGAAATTCTTCACCTGTGGTAAGGACATTTCTTTTTCAGGGAATAAGAATGTTGTTGGTGAAAACTCCAACATTTCCTCAATCTGTTTATTTGAGTGGTAAGGTGCTACCAAACATTTTAATACTTTACCACCATACATCATTTTTGATGTTGATATTTGTTCTTCCGTTAATTCGAATAAATTCTTTACCATATTATTTAATTAAATGTTTAACACTTTCACATGGTACACATGTAACCCCTAACCCAGTTGCATCTGTACTAAAAGATTTTCTTGATGCGACAATACCAAAACATAAATTAGTTCTACTGTCTCTCACGTATTGAATGTCGTTAGAATCAACATCTACATTACCAGATGTAGATACACTACAACTCATCATTCCTAACCCTAATCCTAACACCATTATTCTTCTCATATTTTATTTATTTTAATCCCACCAATTCTCGATTTTTTGATTTAGAATTTTGAACAATAAATTTTTACATCTTACTTGGTTTTCATGTGCAATTTCCATCGCTATTATTTTACCACCATCTTCTTGTTTTTTTTCTAATGGTTGATTAAAACGATTAATTTCCCCACTAATAACTTTTTTATATTGTCGGGGATATTTTTTAAAGTATTCACTAAAATTTTCAGATAAAAACACATCGTTAATTTCATAACTCTTTATATCACTTTTTAATTTATCTAAGTTTTCACCAAAAGTAATTTTATTTTCATAGTATGACTGATATTCCATATTATAATACTCATCTTGACAATGTCTAATTAATTTAGTACATAATAATATTTGTTCAGAATCACGTTTAGATTGAGTATGAATACCTTGATTTTTTAACTTAAACCTTAATATTTCATATATGTAAAAAGTATCCCAATCACGGTCTTTATATATGATTGGGAACCACTTAATTAAGTTTTTAATCCCATATATAAAATTCCTAGGGACGTGTTTAGCATCAAATCTAATCCAAATTTTTAATTTATCTAACATAGTTTTTATTAAATATATTCTTTTATGATTTGTGAAACAACTTTGTTATCAGCCATACCTTTGAAGTTTTTATTAAATTCACCCATCATTTGACCGATGTTATTTAAACCATTCTTACTATATGTGGATATGATTTCACGAATTCTATCTTCACCCATTAAAATAGGTAGATACGTTTCAATATAACTTAATTCCTTTTCGGATTCACTGTTGTTTGTTTCTTTAAGTGATTTTTCCATTTTCTTAACCACCACCAACACATTTTCATCTGTCGGTTCAATACCTTTACCACCCATGGCATCTATTTCTCCTTTAATTACCCCAAGGAAATTCTTTTTATTCATGTCTTTAGCTTTAAAAGCTGTCATGAAATCTTTGTTAATTTGTTCTTTTAGTGTCATTTTTTTTTATTTTTTAATAAAACTAATCTTCGTTACTTGGTATAACCAAACACCTGTGACCAATGTTAAACAATGGGACATTAACCCCAATAATTCATGTTTAGATGATAACCAATAGTATATTTCGGATAAAAAAATGACCCAAACCACCCATGTTAATATAAACACAATTATTTTCGATATTTTTTCTAAAATTTTACCCATTCTATTCGAATTCTATGATTTTACTCCTAACGTGACCATTTATTTCGGTTATTATAAAAAAGAAATAAGTTTTTCCGTACTGAACAAATGATGTAAACATGTATCCCTTGTCTTTTTTTAACATTTTTCGTATATATGGGTCTCGTTGAATTGCGTCCCAATATATATTTTCATCCTCAGAATATTTATTATCAATATTAAAAATAATGTGTACTTTGGAACTGTCAATGTGTTTTACTAATAAATCTTCGAAGTGGTAATCCCACATAATCCCCCTTTCATAGTCACCAGGTATACTATCCCACCGTAATGGGTGTTCCCTATCAGCGTTTATTGAATTGTGTATCCGATTAGATGTCCCAGTCATAAAGATTAGACTATCCATTCTCGTCGTGTCGGCTGTATTAAACCACATTCTACTATACTCCTCTATTTCTTGACCAAAAGATGGTGTTGAGGTTAATAAAATTAATACATAAAGTAACTTTTTCATAATATTTATTGTTATACCTAATTTAAATTTTTATTTCAGATAAAAAAACTTCAAAGGTCTCAACCGTTCTTTGTGATGGTACACCAAATTTATCAACATAATCCACATAGTCGTAGTTTTTATAAAACCGCCTAACGTCAACTACTCGATATTCTTTCTTAACACCTTTTTTGAATAGTTCCTTATTTGGGAACCTTTTGTTATACCAAATTTCATCCATCATTGTGTCAAAAAATATGATTTCATTTATTGATGGTACACAAGATGTTGGTGTTGTTAAAATATTTTCATCCTCAAGCCAATAGGATATTTCTGTTTTATCTTTACTCATATTAATTCATGTTAATTATAAAATGTCCATACTGTGTGATGAAAATGTCTATTTGTTCTAGTTCCGTTGGTTTCATAATGTAATATTAGTTATTATTTTTTAATTAAACAAATTTAAATGTGTTTTGTGGTGTTGTTCCTTTAGTTAGGGTCATATAATAACCCATCACCATTAGTGTCAATGTGTACTAATTCTAATGTATCGTAAACGATAGGTGAATTGGATTGTTTTGATGTCATTCTCGATTGAATTTCTTGTTCATTTTGCCTTGTTGTTTCTGACATTTTATTGTCAAATTTAAGGAAATATGAACCATAAGATTTGTAGTTAGGTCCTCTTTTTGCGTCGGATTCAACTACTTTTTCTGTTCTAAACTTGTAACGATACACATAAACATCTTTACTTTTTTGACAAGATATTATTGTTAATGTTATAATAACTATAAATACGATTTTTTTAAATGTGTTTTTCATAATGTTTATCTTTTAGTTTGTCTACAAATATACTTTACTAAATTGGATTGGCAATGATATTTATGATAAAAGTTTTATGAAATTTGATTATATACACAGGTTCTTACCTATAAATGATGAGGTTATACCATTAAATGAAGAAGTTATACCCGAAATGACACCTTTTAATGTACCACACTTATATGAAACAATGAGGGGAAATCGATTTATAATTCATTTTCCAGATGTTCTAAATATAGAATCGTGGGTTGTGTCATCGATGGTTAGACCAAGTATCACAATGGGATTAAATGGTAGTCATGAATGGGATGAAATGGTGATTAAATTTAGGGACCAAATAGGTGTATCAACTTCAAATAGATTATGGGAATTATTTATTGGTGTTACATCACAAACGGAAACACTAACCGTTCACGGTGATTTACTTAACGAATATCGTGATAGATATTCCGATATTAGAGTAAATGGGTTAACATTTAATTTAGAAATGTTAGACCCAAATGGTGTTGTCGTTAGTAAGTGGACAATTAATAATTCTGAAATAATTAATTTTGGGTTTGGAGATTTGTCTTACGATGATGGTGGTGTAGTTGAATGTTCTATGACCGTTAAGCCACAGAACGTCCAACTACATTTTTAAACTAAAGTTGATTCTATTAATGTGAATTCATCTTTGTTAATAGCTTTGGAAATCCACCTATTCAATTCAGAACCTTTCATTTCATCGTAGAAAGTTGTTGTACCTAAATCATCGGATAAGGTATATTGTGGTTGGTCATAAACTGTATCACTCTCAACCACAGTTGGTATTGGGAATTCGTAGACATTTCCATCTACTTTAACTTTGTAGTAAATGTTTCCAGCTACATATCGACTTAATTTAGCTATTTCTTTTGACTTATATAAGTCTTTCTTTACATCATTAACATTCATATCATTTAATTTTTAGAACCCCCGACTGGATTCAAACCAGTGACCGACGCTTTAGAAAAACGTTGCTCTATTCACTGAGCTACAGGGGCTTGTTTTTTTAGTATTCCCAACGGAATTCGAATCCGTAATCTTCACATTGAAAGTGTGGTGCCTTATCCAATTTGGCCATAGGAATATTTAATTTTTAGAACAAAAAAAATCCGATTATTTCTAATCGGATTTTTTAAAGTTTATATAATACAATATTACTTCATATCCGATGTGAATAAGTCTCTCTTTCTTCTCTTCTCTCTATGTTAGTAATTATTGTCATTGTTTCTTGTTTTTTATAAGTATACTACAAATATAGTAAAAGTATTCTAATTGTCAAGTATTATTTTTTTTATTTTTTACTCTTGTCCTTCTTGAATCACCATATTAACAACTTTACTTAATTTCTTTTTCATTTTATCAGCTTTATATTGAAACCTTTTTTCAAAAAATTCAAAGAACTTGATTGGGTTGTTTTTCACATTTTCGGGTACTTTTTCCATAAACGGGATTTCAATACCCATTTTCTTAAGATGTACTTGTGCATCCCGTATTATTAAATCCCACTGTTCAATTAATTTACCATATACATTATCACCCATTTCGGATTCAAATTTATCCATAAACTCTTTAGAGTTGAAACCTTTTAACATCTGATAATCTTTCCACGGTTCACTGGTTTTTAGAAACTTTAATGCTGATTCCTTATCAGTTGCATTGTGTTGTTTCATCGAATAATATAACTGAGGTACCCTAGCGTTAACCTCAAAAGATAATGAAAGGTACATAATGTGTAAAAATCTATTCCATGTTGGCATATCCGAAATTTTTAGTTTTTGTGGTAATACATTAAGTATAGTCTCTTTACCAAAACCAATTGTTTTTTTACCACCCAATAATTGTCTATATGTTTGGTATATGTGTGTTAGTTCATGACCAACAACAGGTGTTAATGTGTTGAATAAATTTTTTTCGTGGTCATTATTTTTTTCACTAATAAATGAAAATGGTATGTTAACGATAAATAATAATTCATTTTTTGGGAATATTGTTGCTTTACCTAATTTTTTTAATTGTATATTAGCTAAATCATCTGATGTGTAACTTTGTGTTGCCTCAAAATTCTTACCATAATTACCACCCTCAAAGACTACATCAGGTAAAACACACAACTCAACAGTTAACTTTGGGTTATATAATGGTAAATTTTTGAATGTTTCGGATTTTAAAAATTCAAACATATCACCATCAAAGTGTATGTCAACCAACATATTAGTAAATTCTTTACCATTAATTTGATAAGCACCCTCATACATTGTGTATTGATTACCTCTCCACTCTATCTCACTACCTTCCCATTTATCTCGACTAATAATAACATCAACCGTTGATACCACCATTTCTGATACATAACCAACCCATTTATCTATTGCTGTGGGTACACCCATTATCTCATTTATAAGTTCTTTCTTTTTCATACACTTATAAATATGTGATTACTCCATAGATGTGTTATATTTTAAATTCCTTAACATCTCTTCTTGTTCATTTGATAGTGCATTAGGCATCACCCCATCAACTGTGATGAACAAATTACCCCTAACACCTGAACGACCATCCATTAATCCTTTAGCTATTAATCTAAAAACTTTATTAGGTGGACACAATTTATCAACCTTTATTTTAACTTTACCATCAAGTGTTATGATTTCTAATTCAGTACCCAACATTAGGTCAATTATATTAACTTTTTCTCTTTTGGTAATGTTAAGTCCGTCGATTTCAAATAATGGGTGTTTTTTCAATACAATCTTAAAAATAACATCACCATGGTTTGAACCATTTACTTGATTACCGATACCACTCATTATAATGTTACCACCCGTCATACCTTTCGGGATGTTAATGGTTACATTTTTAATAGATTTTTTATTACCTGAACCATGACAACCACCACATTGTTTGGTGAAAACACTACCCCCACCATTACAGGTATTACAAATGAAACTATGTAGATAATCAGTAAGATAACCCTTACCATGACAATGTGGGCAAACCATAGGTTCCTTACCCCCCTTACCTGAACAATCATCACAAGACGTTGATTGGTTAAATGAAACTTCCTTATCAACACCACTAAAGACTTCCTCCAATGTAACCTCAACAACTAATTCTATAGGTCTGACACTTCTTTTAGTGAATTGGTTACCAAATCCACCAAACCCACTAAATGGGTTATTATTGAATGGATTACGTCTTTGTTTTTCGGGTTCTTTTCTTTTACCAGTCAAAATTTCATAAGCTTCATTCACTTTTGACATTTTCTCAACAGCGTCATCGTCTTTGTTGATGTCGGGATGGAATTTTTTTGACATTTTTCTATATGCCTTTTTTATATCACCCTCAGATGCATTATTTTTTAAACCTAAAACTTCATAATATTGATTCATAGTATTAAACTTATTCATATAGATTTGTAATGTCAATCTATTTATAACATATGTATCAAATTGTTTTAATGGAAAATAGGGTTAAAGTTAAGGTTCTCCACACTTATGGTAGAGAACGTGACGCCATGTATAGATTTAATAAAATTGAATCTGATAATGTGTTTATGTCTAAAAAAACCGTATATAAAGAAAAAGTATTGGTTGATGTGTCGTATGAAGTTCTTTTACTAAAAACTTATGTGGATGGTGATAAGAATGTTTCGATTAAAAATAAGTTTGGTCATGTTATTCAAATAAAAACCGATGATGGTGATTGGGTTGTGATGGGTAAAACTGATTATGACATTGAAGAGGTGTTTAATGTTACGGGTGCTAATAGAAAACTTAATGGTAGTGAAATATTAGAACATGTATTATTGAATAATACTAAGGAATCCAACATGAAACAAGTGGTTATATTAAACAATAAGGTGGTTGTTGAGGGTCTTAATATATTCATGGTAACATGTAAAAATGTTCATGAAGCCACAAGACTTTACAATAAACTGAGGGTTCATTGTTTTGATAAAAATGTTGGTCATGTTGTGTTTTTTGGGACGGTTCCTAAGGAGAACAAAAAATCGTGGTATAAAAAAATCCATAATAGGACTGGAACAAACTATAACAGATTATATCGTTCAAGTTCTAGATAAACGAACATCTATCTATATTATATGTTATAAAATCTAAGTCGTGTTTTAGTAAATAAACCACACCATCAACAACATTAAAACCCTTAACATTTAATAAAACAAATGTTAAATAAATACAAGTGTTTTTAATTTCATCAATTTCATCATTATTTATGTTCAAATTATAGAGGTATGCAACAAATGTCATTAACCACGTTAGATTTAATTCCGACGAATAAAATTCAGTCAATACTGGATTACCCATTTTAACCCACACAATAGGTAATTGTTTTTCATATTGATTGCGGGTGTATAGGTTAGTGAAGTGTTCAATATGTCGGTCATCAAGTTTATCTTTTAGGAAATGACTTTTAAGGTCTTTTAACTCGTTATCCAAGGTTAATAAAAATTGTTCATGTTGTTCATCTGTTATCATAGTAAAAATATACTTAAACCTAATTTAGGATTGAAGTATATTTTTAAGAAAACTATCTCTATGTTGTGGTGTGATGCCATGTTCTATAATAGCCTCTCTATGGTTTTTAGTGCCGTACCCCTTGTTAGTATCCCAACCGTAATTTGGGTGTAGTTCATGTTGTTCTTTCATGTATTCATCACGAGTTACTTTAGCTAAAATAGATGCTGCAGCAATAGAATAGTAAGTGTTGTCACCTTTAATAACACACGTATGTGGTGTTTGATTATATTGATTGAAGTAATCCCCATCCACCAATAAGTGATTAGGCTTAACTTTTAGATTATCCAATGAATTGTGCATCGCTTTCATAGTCGATTGTAGAATATTATGTTCGTCAATGTACTCGGAACTGATAAACTCGATTGAATAGTCGATAGCGTGTTCCTTAATCAACTCATAAGCCTCTTTTCGTTTCTTTTCCGAGAGTTTCTTCGAATCCTTAACAATGTCGTAGTCGAAATCGTGTGGAAGGATTACAGCTGATGCCACAACGGGTCCAGCTAAACACCCTCTACCCACCTCATCTAGGCCAGCTATATACTTTAAGTGGCCTAAGTGAGGTGGGAAGTTTTTTAGTTTATTTTTCATAATTTATTTAATGTTTATTTACCAACACTCATTTAGTTCGGTGGTTTAAACAAGTATCTCCGTATATTTCTGTGGGTATCTTCCCACAAACCCTACATTTAATTACAAAATGTTTATTACCAAATATTCTTGCTAATAATCTTATAATTGGGTTAAAGAATAATACGTTTTCGGGTTTGTTATAATACTTTGTTTCCATAATTCATTCGTTAACAACTATTTTACCGACCACTCCGAAATTTTAGACTTGATAAATAATTTAAGTTCCACATTTGTTTCTTAATATCTCCCATATTTAGCTTTATTTAATTTATCTTTTAAATTTCTAATCTCATCTAAGAGATTTTCATTTATACCATAACTCGTTCCGTATGCCTCAAATTCTATTTTATTTAAATGACTTAATTCATTAAGTATGTTTATTGCATTTTGCAATGCGATATCTTGTTTTGAGATTATCAAAACTTGGTTTATCGCCACATTGTTTTCTTCTGTTACTAAATTTGAAATTTCCATTTTTTATTGGTTTTTATTATTGATTACTTGTTTACAAATATACAGTATTATGTATTAACAACCTAATAAAAAATGATTTTTATTATAGTTTTCATAATTTATTTAATACCAACGTAAGCTTAAACCGTTTTACCAATTCGGAAAATATCATATCGGTATCTTCGGGCGTTGGTGGTACACACATTCTATGGCTCTTACCCCCTGTTCTTGCAAGTTCTGTAATTTGTCTTTCTACTTCTTTTATCAAGGTTTCATTACTCATTTCTGATTGCAATTCTTTTAATCTTTCTACTGTCATATTTCTATTATTTAAAGTTTGTAATTCGTACTTTTAATTAACATTTGTGGGAGAAAATTTAAAAAGTTTTTCCACACTCTCCTTACTTCCCCCTATTTTACCGTTCGCACTTAAACTACTTTTAGTTTGTTTTTCCCAAACACATTTAAAGTCATTCGGTGCATTGTATTCACTTACATAAATTGTATGTCCTTGTTTACTAATACCCCTTACCCAATCCCAAAAATAAATATGATTAAAATCTTTTGACGTTGAATATTGTTTTGTTCCTTGATATGGGATATCACAATAAACAATACTATTAGGTGGTAACTCTAATTCAGTATAATCAACACTTTTAAACTGACATCCTTTAATCCTTGGAAGTTGTTTTTCGATATTCCTTATCGCTTCAGCAATGTAGTCTCTAACCGTTCCAATTTTCGTGTTTGATTTTCCTGAATAACCACCATCAAAAAATCTCCCATTTGCGGAACCCATCCAACCTATCCAACCTATCATAAAATCATCAAATTCTATATTAGTTCCATTGTTATATTCAGTTCTTGCTTTATCATATAAATCTTTTGGTATTTCATATGGTCGTTCACGATTTTCTAATAAACCATTCCACATGGCAATAAGGTGTTTGTTTTTATCGTTTGCTATTCGACTTCCATCAACATCACAAATCATATTCATACCACCAGCAAATGGTTCAACATAACATTGTTCAGGTTTTCTGTCTTTTAAAATAATCGGCAAAATCTCTTTACTAAATCGTGCCTTACTTCCCATATATTTCATATTAAAATTATTTTTATTATAGTTTTTTTAATTTATTGATAACCTTCATGTTCAAAATTTAATACGATACCTAATATGTTAATTTCAAATGGTTCAACTAATTCATCCTTTTCTATTTCCAACTCCTTAACCTTAGCCACCTCTTTCTGTAACTCCCTATGATTTAATATTTCCAAATTGAAATTCATTTCGGTTGGTAATATGAATTTACCTTGTTTAACCTCATCCATTTCAATTAGTGAAATAACAAAATCTACATAATTTTTAAGTTTAATCATTTGTAAATAATTTAAATAATTTATGGTACCACTTTATTTTTTTTTGTGGTTTATTGGGTTCGTTTTTTATTAGGTCACCCATTCCGTTTTGGACATCGTGAATAAATTTTCTTTTGTTAGCGTCAGTTGATAACGCATCTTGTTCCATTTTTCGTCTTTCGTGATTAACGGTCCATTCAATGTTTGGGTCTTCCATCTATTACTTTATTTAATTTAAATTTAATATTATCAGTGTGTTCGATATATCTACCCCACCTTTCAAAGACATCAACGTGTTCTTTCCTATCATCCCACATTTCCATCTCTTTAATAGACGGGTATTTATCAATAATGTCAGCCATATGTCTCATTTTACTATTTTCGGTTAAACCACCCTCTTTAAAAAGGTACATATCGAAAGTGAAACCTTTTTTATCTAAAATTTTTCTAACCTGTGGTTCCAACTCTATAACTCTTCCTGTCAATAAAACTTTTAATGTATTTGGGTTTTTTGATTCCTCCATATAATCCCTAACAACTTCAGGGTTGGTAGTCATATCGAAAACATCCATATCTAATGACTGTGGTCTTGTCCACCATGATAGAAAAGGCCATTTTTCCTTGTTGTAATAATCAGCCCATTTTTGTTCATTTCCCTTTGTTTGTATTGGTGAATTAACCATGGTTGAATCAAAGTCAAATATTGCTACTCTACTATACATATATCATTGTTTTTACTTTATACTTACAAATATAATAACAATTACTAATAAAGGACACAAAAAAATGGGAATATTAATTTTTATACTAATCAATTACGGAATATCTAATATAGTTGTTCACGGGTCAATCTTTAACGGTTTTAGAGGTTTTTGGAACAGGGTAAACCCTGGTTTCTTTGGAACACTATTTTCCTGCATGATATGTTTCCCGACATGGTCGGGATTTATTGTATCAACAATTTTTCAATTGATGGGTTATGATAATTTATCCCCGTTAGCTAGTCAAGGTGTTGATAATATCTATTTATCTGTGTTTTTAGATGGTTGTATTGCGTCGGGAGCTGTTTTTTTCATTCACATTATTGAAGAATGGTTTGAATTAAACGCACCAAGGGATTAATTAACCCAAACTAAGACATATTTATGTTATATGAGGGGTATTATTAAAAAAATATTAAAGGAATCTGAGTTTGATTGGGTTACTAATATTGATGGGTTTTTACCTATGAGTACATGGTTTAATATGGGTGTGGATGAAATTACCGAAATATTTGGTGATTACGGACCCATAAATAAAAAGGATAAACCCGTTGTGCACGTAAAAGGTAACTTGGAGTACTCAGTTGGTGAATTTATTTACATCGATTGTTTATTCATGGTAAATGGTTTCACCTCGGATATTATTGATTTAGAATTCGTGGAAAATCATGATAAACCACTTGATTGGAGTTGGCGTATGGATAATGTTAACTACATTATCCTAAGTTCATCAGATGAAAGTGATTTGAATATATTAATGTCAATAGTTAATTAATCACATTGGCGATTTCCTTCATCATTTCCTTCTTCCCATCTTTCTTGGCCGTAATCTTCAATTAATGTTGTTATCACTATCTAAACAAACACCAACAACTGTTTTATTTGGAAAAACTACTTCATCTCTTACAAATGTTTTTACATTAGATTTAATTGACATAATTATTGGCTTTTATTTTTCTATGTTTAGTCATATGACATTACAAATATACAAAAAATAATGAAACAAAAAAATCCTGAACCAAAAAGATTCAGGATTTTTACCATTATGTTAATTAACCTATAGTTCTAATATATTAAATAAATGTGTTTCAACAAGTTTATCATGGAAACTTACCGAGTGTGTTTCAGTAACACTATGTTCTTTAAGTATCTTTTGTGTTACTAACGATTGTAACCATTCATTAATTTTATTGTCTGCTGCTATACTATTTAATGCACTGAACTCTTTGGTCCCGTTCACCTCTTTATATATAACATCAATCTGTTCTTCCGTAAAGTCGTTCATATCAGTTAACTCATACTCGTACTTAACGGTGTAAAAGTTTAGGTCATTTAATGCCTCAACTCTTTGTTCTGTTTGGTTATAATTTTTTGGTAACCCCATTACGCTTCTACTGGTTTTTTTTTATCTTCGGTAACTACCTTAGATTTCTCCTCTTTATCTGTGTTATTATTTTTACTCTGACCACCCAATTTTAATACATCGGTATCTGAACTAAATCTTAGAACTTTCAACTCATCTAAAGTACTTGTTTCAAATACTTCTTTAAGTTGAGCTACTTTTTCTTTAAGTAACTCTTCCTTTTGTTCTACTTCAATATTCTTATCAACAACGTCAACACTGAACCAATCAATTAAGTTATCAAAACTCTCTGTTTCACTATAAATCATATAGTGTGACCATCCCTTTTCGATTATTGTTGGTAGTAGTTGACTCATGAACACTCCGTCTGAAGGAATTGTCCATGTGTTTTTCATATGTACTTCTATCACTGAGAACTCATCAGCTTTTTTAATACCACGAAGATAAGGGTTTAATTTTTTAAATATACTTTCAATCATATCTTATATTTTAATCCCCACAAATATCGTGGACAATAAGTAGGAGAGGGAAAGTAGGAATAACACAAGTTGTATCGTAGATACTTCGTATTTTCGTTTCCATCCCTCTTCTTCTCTTAGTCTCCTAATCACTTGCCATATATGTAGACCCACATTGAGTATACTCATGAAAAATGTTAGGAAAAAAATCTTATTTATTAAAGATTCAAACATTAGACAGCTGGGGTATCTTTTTTAGTTTCACTAATTTCCATTCTTACATCCTTAGCGAAATTTCTAATTTCTTGTAAAGATTTTCTAGCTCTCGTTCCAGCTGTTTTATTACCTTTTTCTTGGAATTTACCGTAATCTTCTTCGAAGTTAGCTACCATTGTTTTCAATTCTTCTAATCTGTTGCTCATTTTAATTTGTTTTTTTTTTTTTTTTTTATTTT
>Ga0209284_10000614_pt1 | contig 58028 bp, 43 predicted proteins | sample FRY03_FD_187211 | JGI IMG/M metagenome (GOLD analysis project Ga0209284, IMG submission 187211) | Freshwater microbial communities from Lake Fryxell liftoff mats and glacier meltwater in Antarctica - FRY-03 (SPAdes) (version 2) | ecosystem: Environmental > Aquatic > Freshwater > Ice > Glacier...
AGCGTCTGGGAATACGAGAGCCCGACGTGGGCTGGGAAGTTCCTCAACTCGTGGTGCACCGGTGGGCCATGCGGAGCAAGCTCAAGCCGATGAAGAAGGTCGCCAAGAGCCTGCGGCGTCATCGGCACCTGATCCTCAATTGGTTTCACGCCCTGGGCATGATTTCCTCCGGCGCTGTCGAAGGATTCAATGGCAAAGCGAAACTGACCACCAGAAAAGCGTACGGCTTTCGCACCCCACAAGGCATCGAATTCGCGCTGTTTCACGTGATGGGACGCTTACCAGAGCCGGAATCCACCCACAAATTCTGCTGAGGAGGCTCTTTTTCAGATTATTATTCTCCTCGCTGGGCAGTCGAGGTATCCTGACCGGCCGGATGACAAATACGACGCAGTGGTCAACGCCCGACATGGTCTCCCAGTTAGCGCACGTGCTTGTCCGCACGCCGACGACAACCGGCAAATTCGTCGAAGATGGTCATTGGCGCCAGCCTGATCTCGCCGCGCTCATCACCGAGCACGAGGCGTTTACCGAGTTGCTGACAAGTCTTGGTTGTCAGGTGCACACTGCTGCGTCACTCGACGGCCTCGTCGACGCTGTGTACATGCACGACCCGATGATTATGACTCCGCACGGCGCAATCTTGTTGCGGATGGCGAAGCCGATTCGCAACCCCGAACCAAAATACTGTGGTGCTGACCTCGTACGCCTTGGCGTGCCGATTCTCGGCGAGCTCACGACGCCCGCATATGCTGACGGCGGTGACAAAGTGTGGCTCGACGCCAAGACGCTGTTGATCGGCCACGGCTACCGCACCAACACTGCCGGCATCGAGCAGATCAGAGGGTTGCTCACACCGTTTGGCGTAACTGTCTGTGCTTTCGACCTGCCGCACTTCATGGGCCGTGACGCAGTGTTGCATTTGATGTCAGTGCTCTCGCCGATCAGCCACGATCTGGCTGTCGTCTACGAGCCGCTCGCACCCGTGCGCATGCTCGCACTGCTCGAGTCGCGCGGCATCTCGTGGCTCGCGGTGAGCGAATCAGAAATGATGACCCAAGGCGGCAACATCTTGACCATTCGCCCAAATGTCGTTGTGCTCGCCGCAGGCAACCCCGAGATCGAAGCCCGGTTGCGTGGAAGAAATGTCGAGGTGCACTTGTTTCACGGTGAGAACGTCGCCGTGCGCGGCGACGGTGGGCCAACGTGTCTCACTGCTCCGCTGCAGCGCCTGCCGTAAAAATAGTGAACGCGCTGATACCGCTGTGACACTTTTTGGATACTGCGATAAGGGAACCTCCACGGAGCGGTCGGATATCGAGTGAGCCGTCAGCGGTACAGATCTTGAGCCAGTAAGACTTCTAGGCCACGATGACAGAACATGGCGAACCACACGATGCTAAAAACTGGTTATCACTGGCATCTCCGGGGATGATTTGACCCATGGACTCCGCTGGGCGAGATCTGTTGGATGGCGTCGTCATCATGAGTCACTTCTGGCACCTCGATCTCGGCGGTCACATCTCTCCAAAAGTATGCGGGGCTTCGTTCGTGGAGCCGATGGAAGTCGAGCATTACCGCAAGCACCTCGGGTAAACCCACTATGTCCACGGTTTGGGCATGGATCGGACAGCTTCGGGGTGGATGTTTGTTGCATTTGTTCTTGTAGGAGACGACCGTCGGCACGCTCACCGTGGGCTCACAGGATGCCACGCGGTAGTGCGTGAATCCCTCGCCGTATGACTGCCTCGACTCAATCACGTAGCGGCCGTTGGTGCCAGCGGCCTGCACGTAAATATCGGCGTCGGCATTGATCACGATGAACGTTGGCCCCGTCGGGGAGGCCATTCGCTCAACCGCCTGTCGGATGTCGTCCTGGGTCGGGTCAATCAGGCTGTCAATATCTTCGGTCTGCATTGAGTAAACTGGCATCGACGGCCTCCGGTTAGGGGTGTTCTCGCTATCGTAGCGTAAACATCACCCATTTATGGCTTATGACACGCTTTCGCCCGGCGACGTCGTTGCGAGCAGCAAATGGTCGGCACGGTGCAGGTTTTGCAAAAAACTGTTGGGGACGGTCGCCTGCTGGCCGGGCACGCCAACCGGTTGGCCGTCAATCTGAACGATCGTGCTACCGGGAATCAGCAGCCAGATTCCCTGAGGACCGTGGCTGGAGCCGATCTGCTGCTGTAAGTCGACCAAGACCGACTTGAGCCCGTAGCGGACGAGGATATCGCAGTAGAGTAAAAGCGACGTGGCATGGGGGCGAAACAGCCGGGCGGCGACAAGCGGCCGGGCCCGTTGGCAAAGCTGGCAGAGGCGTTGCCAGTCGGGGCCGGAGGTGTTGGTGTCGGCCGCGACAACAAGATTCCAGTCGACCCCAAGCGAGTCGGCCGTTTCCCGTATGGCATCGATCACCACTTCCTCGACATCAATGCGTTGCACGCCAAAGCGGGTGCGAAACTCTTCGGCCGTCCGCTCGTATTCCCGAGGCTCAACCACCATCTGAAAAAAAGAGCCCTCCTTGAGCGCTCGGTTGAGGCGATTCTCAAAGGCCCTCGCATCGGCATTTTCAGGTGTGGTGGGGGGCTGTGGAAATGCCGGGCTGGCAGTCTGGTGCCGCGAGAGGATCGTGCTGCCTGTAGTGACGATCGGCCGCTCAAAGACCGGGGCCACAAACGATCCCTGACCGCCAGCCGCTGTGGGATCAAAGAGAAGCGTCAGCCCCGCGGCCTTGAGTAGTTCGTCCAGTTGCGGACGACCGGGCAGCGGCTGGGCACAAGGATACCGACTGGTGAGCCGTTCGCAGATCTGCGACTCAGTAAGCTCTTTCATACCGGCAACGGCCCCGAGCGAAAGCTTGAGGGCGCGGAGAGCATCCATGCCACGAGGATAGAGCTCCAGGCGGCTGGACACCGCCGCGCTTTGCGACACAGCCGCAGCTAGCCGGAGGAGTCGGGAGTCTAGTATCGATGTGTCGGCCGGGGCCGCGACACTCTGGAGCTCTTGCATCACGCGGCCCGGTGACACCAGTGGCTCTTCACCTGCCAGCCGGTCGGCCGTGCGGCCGAGGCAAATGGCGTAGTCGGCCAGATCGGCGGAGCTGCTCACGAGCATCGTCTCGCTTTCACGCCGCAGCGTGAGGCGGGGCTCGACGAGCAGATTTTCAGCCTCGACGGCGATCCGCACAATGCCGATCGCCGTTCGCAGCGCCCGCTCGGGGGATAGCTCCGAGCCCCGAGCGGCCACGATCAGATCGGCCAGCTCGCCGGCTGTGGCCACGCCCCCCTGGGCGAGAACGAGCTCGACGAGCTCGGCACGGACGGCTGTGATGACTCGGTCCTTGAGCATCTTTGCGTACAGCTTGCCAATCAGTTGGCTGACTTTCGCCCGGGTGACGTCGAGCATGAGTGCGATGGCCGTCTGCGTGGGCCAGGGGGCTGAACGTGGCGTATTCACGCCGAGGATGCACTCGGCAACCTGCTTGTTGCCGTCGCCTGGGCGGGAGGGAGTCAGTAGGCGAGCAGCGATCGCGTCGATCGAAAGCGCCGCCGCATCGACAGCCACTTCCGGCTCCCGATCGATCACGGTGTCTGAGGGCAACTCGGTGCGTCGCACATTTGAAGCCAGTTCGGCCATGACCATGCCATGAGGCACCAGCCGATCGCGGAGGATGCGAACGGCGGCTCTGATCTCGTGTCTGGTTTTTGCCCCGACCCCACGCATGCTTTCTAGCCGACCGCGATGAAACGCCAGCAGATCGCGGACGGTGAGCACATTGTCGCGGTCGAGGGCGTTGGTGGCGCGGGTGCCGAGGCCTAGGCTGGCGATCGACGTGTCGAGCGTGGCCGGAGCGAGCAGGCGGGCCAGTTGGTCGTTGTCGCGGTCGTCGGTGAGCGGAGAGGCCGTGAGTCCGGCAAAACAGGCCTTCCACTCAACCAGCATCTGCTCGGCATTGTCAAACCGCTCGGAAATCTCTCGGCGGAAAGCCCGCTTGAAAAATACCGCCAGCTTTTCCCGGAGATCGGTGTCAAAAAGATCGGTGTCGAGCGTGATCTCAGCCACGAGCTGGGACGGATCGCTCCGTCCATCGCCCCACTTGGGCAGCGTGCCGGTGGCCATTTCATGGAGCGTGGATGCGACGGCATACCGCTCGGCGTAGCTGTCGTAGCGTGGGGGGGGCCTGCGGAGGGGCAGCATCGGATCGAGATAGCCTATCGTGCCGGCGCGGATATTTTCCAGGGCCACAGCCGCCAGGGAAAAATCAAAGAGCACGACCCGGAGCACCTGCTCGCGGCCGGTAAAGCCCACGGCGATGTTGTCGGGCTTAATGTCGCGGTGCAACACCCCCTGCTTTTCAAGGTGGCCGACAACTTCGATGAGGTCTTCGCCAAACCGCTGGAGGAGGTCGATGTGGAGCCGGCCTTCTTTGCGGATCCGGATTCCCAGACTCTCGATGCGTTTGCCATCGGAGTCGGCAAAGACCGGCCGCATCAAAAAGCCAACATGATCGCCGATTTCAACCGACTCAAGAAGCTCCACGATGCGATCGTCGCGGTCGGTACTCAGCTTTTTGAGGGCGGCTGATTCGGCGAGGAGGTGGGAGTTGTGGTCGGGCGAGGAAGCCACCTTGAGGATAAACTCCTCGGCGGCGGTGGCAGCGGAATCGCCGGGGGCTTTGCGGGTGACCAAAAACGCCGTCGAACAGGAGCCTTGTCCGATCCGGCGTTCCACGCACAGACCTCCGGGCAGGATGTCGCCCTTGACAGCATCGGCAGGATTTTCAGTGTAGTCCTCCACGGGGCTGGTGAACTGGTTCTCGGCGGCGTCGAGCAGCGTTAGAAAGTCGGCGATCGTGTCGAGACGGTTTGAAACATCAGGATGAGTGCTGTACTGGATCAGTTCGCAAAGCGGCTCGTTGGCACTGTCGAGAACGGCCGCGAGTTGCAGGCCGCGGCTGGAGCGAATGATCGAGGCCAGCTCCGCGCCATCGGCCGCAGGGGGCGAGCCCGAGAGAATATGGTAGGCCACGGCCCCCAGCGAAAAGACATCGAGGTGCTCGCCGCGGCTGTCTTCCGGGCGAAAAATGTCGGGGGCCATGTAGGCTGTGGTGGGATCATCGACAAGCATGCCGACATGCGATGTGGCGGTGACGGCCGCAGCCCCCGACGTGCCGGGGGTGGTCGCTAGAGCGGCGGCCCGGTAGCCGGTGTACCAATTAAAAACCTTGAGGCGGGGCCGGGCGGAATTGGCATCGACAACGAGGATGCTGCGCGGCGACAGCGATCGGTGGACAACCCGCTTTTTATGAGCGTAGTGCATGACCTCGGCCAACTGTCGAACGAGGTCCAGCCGAGTAGAAAGCGTCAGCTCCCGATCCCGCTGGGCGAGGAAGTGGTCGAGTCGGATTGCTGCGGGATCGTGCTCGAAGATCACCGCAGGGCCGAGCTCGTGGCCGGTGTACTGCACCGCCCGGAGAATCCCCGGGCTTTGCAGGTTTTCCATCAGTTGAAATTCCCGGATAGCGGCCCGTTCGTGAGTTCGCTTGGCTTCGTCGGTGGCATCGCTGCGAGCGGTGTAGATACGGACTCGGCGGGTTGTGTCGGGGAGTTGAACGTGTCTGGCCTGCCAGTCCTGAAAGCCCTTTCCCTCGTCGATTTGCTGTTCGAGAACATAGTCGCTCACCCGCCGCTGCCGGTGGGACGGGCGGATGCCTGCTTGCTCGATGGCTTGGGCCACGAGTTTGGCGGTGGGACGGTCGAGCTGGCTACGGCTCGACAGACTCTCAAGCCCCGGACATTCGCGGCGGCGGATCGCGGCCATGATGCCAGGACGAGCGAGTCCACCGTCGCCGTCACGGTCGCGTTGGCAAATACGGAGCCCTCCGGTGCCTGAAAGATCGCACTGGAGTTGGGGAGCAGAGAGAAAGATGAGCGGCTCAATAAAGGGAATCTTCCCACCCCGCTTGATCGCCGACTGCTGGCCGAGGAGAGCGGCAAGTTTTTTGGCCTTGAGGTTTGTCAGCTTGAGCGGATTGTCGGTGGATACCCGCTTGCCGTCGGTCTGCCATGTCCAGGTGCCGGCGTCGCCGGTGACTTGGCCGGGGCGGCTCTTGATCTCGATCAAGAAAAAGCCATACGGGGCGAAGACGAGTAGATCGACCTCGTTGACCGAGCCATCAAGAGCGATAAATTCAAACAGCGACCAGGCCCGGTAGGGCGACTGTTCGGGGAACCGCTCTCGCACAAAGTCGAGCGCATCGCGTTCCCAGGGGAACCTCGAGTCGCTAAAAGATTGCCAGTTTGAGTTTGCAGGCATAGTGCGCTAGATCTTACATGAGATTCAAAAGCTCCGGGGCAACGCCCCTGGTCAGGGTATCCAAATCAATCGAGCCCTGAAGGGGCGGTCTAATGTTTCGGCGTGGCCCCCACGAATTTATAACCCAGGGCGTTGCCCTGGGCTACCGTAGGTCAGGCCGTTGGCCTGCAGGTGAGGGGCGTTCATGCGACGCCTCGGATAGGCGCCCAACGGGACGACATATGTTGCCCCGGTTTCGAGCCCCAACGGGACGACATGCGTTGCCGCGGTTTCAAACGCCCAACGGGGCGACATGCGTTGCCGCGGTTTCAAACGCCCAACGGGACGACATGCGTTGCCGCGGTTTCAAACGCCCAACGGGACGACATGCGTTGCCGCGGTTTCAAACGCCCAATGGGACGACATGCGTTGCCGCGGTTTCAAACGCCCAATGGGGCGACATGCGTTGCCGCGGTTTCAAACGCCCAACGGGACGACATGCGTTGCCGCGGTTTCAAACGCCCAATGGGACGACATGCGTTGCCGCGGTTTCAAACGCCCAATGGGGCGACATATGTTGCCCCGGTTTCGAGCCCCAACGGGGCGGCCTACGATAGCCCGGGGCAACGCCCCGGGTCAGGGTATCCAAATCAATCGAGCCCTGAAGGGGCGGCCTAATGTTTCGGTGTGGCCCCCACGAATTTATAACCCAGGGCGTTGCCCTGGGCTACCGTAGGTCAGGCCGTTGGCCTGCAGGGGGCAGGGGGCAGGGGGTCGGGTGACCCATAAAGAGCGTCGTTCCACCGACCGCTTTTCACACGCCCACGATCTGGGTTGTGATTGTCTCGTCGCGGCCAATGATGCGGAGCTGCACGGGAATCGCGCGTTGCATCTCCTCGACATGCGAGATCACGCCGACAATGCGGCCTTCGTCACGCAGTGATTTGAGTGTGGCCATCGCATACTCAAGCGTCTGGGCATCGAGAGAACCAAACCCCTCGTCAATGAAAACGGTTTCCAACCGGCGGCCGCCCTGATGCTGCTCTGTCGTGCGGGCTAGCGCCAGCGAAAACGCCAGCGACGCAAGGAATGTCTCCCCGCCGGAGAGCGTGCGGACCGATCGCGTCGTGCCGCTCCATGTGTCGAGCACGTCAATGTCGAGACCCGCCAGCGAACTTTTGTGAACGCCGCCAGCGGCCCGCAAAAGTTCATAGCGGCCTTGAGTCATCTGTCGCAGAAGCGTTGTGGCTTCGGCCACAACCCCTTCAAGCACCGTGCCCAACACCCAGCGATGCAGCGAAATCTTTTCTTGTGAGTGCCCCTGTCCTGAAACCATCTGGTGCAGCGCAGAAGCCGATTGGAATGCCTCGTCTGCGGCGGCACAGCGTTTGGCAATTGCCTCATGGTCGACTTTGAACTTTGGAAGATGCTCCAGTTGTCGGCGTGCCGACTCGTCGGCCTCGCGGGCTTGGCCTTGCTCGAGCGTGAGTGTGGCATGCACTGCTGTCAGCTCTGGCTCATCGGAGCCGGTGCGGCCGCCGAGCGACTCTCTGGCTTTTAAGAGCACCTCGCAGGCCAGAGCCGCTTCTTGATCGGCCGCAGCGATTGTGGCCGAAAGCGATTCGATCGTGGCGGCGTCGCGAGCGGCTGCGACAACGCCCTCTTCGCTGTCAAATCGCGAAGCAGACAGGCTCGACTCAAAGAGAGTCTTGGCATGGCCGGCTTTTTGGAAGAGATGCTGCTGGGTGGCCGATGCGGCAACTGCACTCATCTTCTTTTGGCCCTCCGCAGCGATCGCCGCGTCGAGGGCTTTTTGGGCAGCAGTCAGAGCCTTTGAAAGAGTCGATCGCGAAGTTGTTAGGGTTGCTCGCTCGGCCTTGAGCGCGGCGGTGTCGGGTGGCTGGGGCATCGATGAGAGAGCGTTGCGTGCCGCGGTGGCTGATGCGACCGCGGCTGCACTTTTCATCCTCGCCTCGCCGAGGGCCGCGAGAGCCGCGGTAAATAAGTGTGTGGCGTCGAGCTGCGTCTGGGTTCGTTTCTTCATTGCCTCGTCGGTGGGGATGTCGGCAGAGGATCTCGCTAAAGCCGGATGGTCCATGCTGCCGCAGACCGGACAGGCCTGATCACTTTTGAGCGTGGCGGCGAGCCTGGCGGCCGTGCCGGCTTGGTACTGCTGGCGAGTCGCGTCAAGTTTTTCATCGGCCTCGGCGCGTGCCCTTTGAGCCACTGCTAAAGCGGTAGCCTCCTTGCACTCAGTCTTTTGGGCCGCCGTTTCCAAGGCCTCGGCTGCCGACGCATCCGCCCGCAATGTGGCGAAGCGAGTTTCTATCGACTCAGCTTCGCTCAGCACGGCGGCGATTTCTCCCAGACGCGTGTCGATCTGCGCTGTCTTATCTGAATGGATCGCCTGATCGCGGGCGAATGTCTTGGTGCTGACATCGGCCACGGCCGCCGCGGCGTCTGCCTCGAGGCATGCTGCCTCCTTGGACTTTGTTTTGAGTTCTTGTTCGAGAGAGCGCCACTCCGCCCGCAGTCGCGCCGGTTCGGCGGCGGCTCGGGAATCGTTGAGCACCCTGCGATCGGGCTGGATCGCTTCAAGGGCCGCGTCGGCCTGCCGCTGCCGGGCCACTGCCTCGGCGACGGCGGAGGCGAGCTTTCCAATCTCCCGCGCCTCGCCGAGTTGTTTGTTTGAATCGTCGTATCGCCGTGAGACTTCATTGAGCGACTGCCGGGCAGCTTCGGCGATGACGCCGGCCTGTGTGAATCGCTGGGCAATCTCAACGGCAAGCTCGAGATCGTTGACGATGAGGCTGGCCCACTCCTGATTGGCTAAGAGGGCCTGCCGTTCTTGTTGGGCCTGTTTGAGGAGTGCTTGCGCTGTCTGGCTGCCCTCCTTCACAAGTTCCTCAAACCTCTCAAAAACCCCGGTGCCAAAGATTCGTTTGAGCAGATCCTCGCGATCCTCGGCCGATGAGATCAGCACATCCCGAAACCGCCCCTGCGGGATGACGATCACGCGGCGAAACTGTTCGGCCGTGAACCCTGTGATGCGTTCTATCTCGGCAGTCGTTTCCAGCACCTTCTCGGCCTTCAGCTTCCAGCTATCGATTGCCCCCCCTTCTCCCGGAGTCCATAAATAGATCGCAGCACGCGCCGGCTCGTCGACGACTTTGTCGCTGCGGCGAGCGGGGCGTGGGTACTTCGGATTACGGACGACTTTGTAATCGCGGCCGCCGACGGTGAAGATGAGTTCGACCTCGGTCTTCTGTTCGGGTGAAGACCGCGTGCAACGCAGCTCCGCACCACTGCGGCCGTCGAGGGACCCGCTACCTTGCCCTTGGCCTGTTGTCTGTGCGAAGAGGGCGTAGGAAATAGCATCCAGCAGTGTTGTCTTACCGGCACCTGTGGGACCAGAAAGCAGGAAGAGTCCGGCCTCTCCCAGCAGGGCGAAGTCGATCGTCTCGGTGCCGGCAAATGGCCCGAACCCATGAATGGTGAGCGTCTTAAATTTCATCTGGAATCCCTCTGCTGGAGAGCTTTCTCCATGCACTTTTGTGCCAGATCACTGATGCTGGCTGGGCTGCTGTCGGGATAACGCTCGGCCAGAAAATGCTGGACATAGGCGTGTTCATTCTGCTGCTTAAACTCGGGCAGCGCCGATGACGGCCCTGGGTCGACCACATTGGGCGGCGGCTCGTAGGAAAATCCTCGCATCAGAGGATAGGCCTGCCGCAGTTGCTCGTGGGCCCCGGGCAAGGGGAGCGGATCGGTGAGCACCACTCGCACCAAGTCGAGCGTGCGGCGGTCATCCTGGGCCGCTGAGCGCAACAGATCCGCGAAACGGCCCCGCAGCGTCCGCATACCGTACTGCTGCGACAGTTCGATCTCCTCGACTTGAACGCCGCCGCCGGCGTCGAGCGTAACGAGGCTGACTGTCTTTCGATGACTCTCCTCAGAAAATGAATAGCGTCCCAGCGAACCGCTGTAACGCACACGGCCGGAGCCAATCCAATGGGGCCGGTGGAGATGGCCAAGTGCCGTGTAGCAAAACGGCGCGAAGATGCCGGGGTCGACGGTGGAAACGCCCCCCACGGAAATGTCCCGTTCGGACTCTTTGGTTTCATCTCCGCCCAGCGCAAAAAGATGACCGACCAGCACATGCCGCTCGGACGGCGTCGGGACAGGGGCGATCGCCTCGATGCGGGCTCGCGTGGCGGCGTCGTGGGATCGCAGATCGTCGCGGTGAAGATCGCACCGCACCACCTCGGGACTGGCAAAGGGCATGAGATGAAAGGCGACTGTGCCGTGGACATCGGCGAGGTCGACGCGTTCGATGCCGTTCCGCGAGCTGCCGACGATGTGTACGCCCGCCTGTCGCAGCAGTCGGCGACCAAAGTCGATCCGGCTGCCGCTATCGTGATTGCCAGCGATTGCCAACACAGGCGCGATGCCGGCGAGCTGTATGAGAATCTCGTCAAAGGCCTGCACCGCATCCTCCGGCGGCACGGCGCGGTCGTATATGTCGCCGGCAATGAGAATCGCATCGGGGCAAAGCTCAGCGGCGATCGCGGCGAGCGCTCGGAGAGAGTATTGCTGCGATTCGAGGAGATCGCAGCCGGCAAACATGCGGCCCAGGTGCCAGTCGGCGGTGTGGAGAAAACGCATAGTGTCGCTTGAGAAACCCGTGCTACAAAAATCCGACGCGATTGCCTTTTGAAGCCTCTGAGAGAAATCAGCAATGGCCATGCAGGATAACCGATCGCAAAAATGTGGTGGCTAACAGATCGTGATTTGTGACTCGATCGTGATCCAGTGCCCCGCCAGAGGCAGGCCGTGATTGGGTCTTGATCCCTATCCCGATCTTGTCCTGACTGGTTTGCGCGGCCGGTTGCTTTGCCTGCGACTGACACTGGTTGCTCTCCCGGACAAGCAGGTATAGACTCGCCACGCATCCCCAAAAGCTAGCGATGGGCCTTCTGTGCAACTCAAGATTTTTCGCAGCGCCCGCGCTGAAGATTTAGTCGGCTTTCTGGCCGAGAGTCTCCGCGCCGATTCCCAGGATCCGTTTGATCCCGTGCCGATCGTGGTCGGGAGCCGCGGCATGGAACGATGGCTCCGGCACGAGTTGGCAACCCGCCTCGATATTGCGGCCAACCTTGTCTTTCCGTTTCCACGGCAGGCCTTGGACGGGCTAGCGACAACGCTTCTGGCCGAGTCTGTAAACCCCGATCGAGCCTATTGGCAGAGGCACAGCGACGATGCGTTCAAGCGATGGCAGCCAGACGCCCTCAGCTTTGCGGTGATTCCGGCGATTCGCCAGCGAGTGCATCTCAAAAGTTTTAGCGATGTAAAAAACTATCTCAAACTCGACGAAGTAAGCGGCCCCTCGCCGGTTGAGTTTCGTGAAATGGCGTTTGCCCGCGAGGTAGCCGATGTACTCGATAAACTGCTGCACGAGCGCCACGCCGAAGCTCTGGGGTGGGCCGAGGATCCCACGACCGCCGGACCGCACCAGTGGCTGGGTCAATTGCTAGCGGCGGTGGGGGCCGGCGACGCCGATTCGCCCGCTCAAGTGCGGGCCGCTCTGCTTAACCAGCGAGGCCAGCCGGTCGATGGCCTGATGCCCCTGCGGCTGTTTTGCCTGTCGACCTTGGGGCCTGCTGACCGCGAGATACTCTTTGCCTTGTCGCGTCGGGTTTTAGTGGAATTGTATTTACTGGTGCCAAGCCATAAATGGTGGGAACACATTCGTAGCCGTCGCGAACAGTGGCGGAGCTTGGAGCAGGCTTCAAGCCCCGAAGACTATGCGACCGTGCAGGCAGAAACGGCCAGCCACAATTCCCTGCTGGCGTCGCTGGGCATTCCCAGTCGCGACCTGCAGGGTTGGTTAGAAACACTCGACTACGACGAGCCGGTCTTCATCCAAACGCCGAAGCCCGCCCGCACCGATCTAGAACGCCTGCAGCAGTGGGTCGGCGAGGCGGGCGATACAGAGGAACTTCGAGAGTCCGGACTCAAAGCCGACGGCAGCATCGCCCTGCACAAGTGCTGGGGCGCGCAGCGGCAAGTTGAGGTGTTGCGCGATGAATTGCTCCACTTATTTCAAACGCGGCCGGGCGAGATCGAGCCGCGGGATGTGCTGGTGATGACTCCCGACATCGAGACTTTCGCGCCCCTGGTTTCGGCGCTCTTTGCCCGCCGCGGCCCGATGGTGCCACTCCACGAGCCACTGACAACGAGTGCCGGTCACACCCAAAGTCCTAGGGCCCACGACGAGTATGACGACTACGAAGCGTATGACGAGCCTGCGCCGGGGTTGCCGCTCAAGGCCCGATGGCAGTCTTCTCAAGCGGCGCAACTGCCAGCGATTCCCGTGAGCATTGCCGATCTGGGGCTGGTGCGGATCAATCCGGTGGCCGAGGTGCTGCTGGCTGTCTTGGCGCTGGCCGATGGCCGGGTGTCGGCCCCGAATCTGTATGCACTTTTGTCACTGGAGCCGGTGCGACTTCGATTTGATTTGAGCGTGGAAGATGTGGCCGATGTGCGCACGCTGATCGAAGAGTCTGGTATGCGTTGGGCGATCGATCCACAAGAGCGACAGCAGGCCAATCAGCCGGCGCTTTTTCAAAACACGCTCGACTTCGGATTCGAGCGACTGGCGTTGGGCGCGATGATGGCCGATCCCGATCCACTGCAAGTGCTGGAAGTCGATGCGGTCTCCGGGTCTAGCGTCGTGCCGCTACCGATGCGCAATGCCGACAGAGTGGCGCGGGCTGCGGCGCTGGGCCGGGTCGTGAATGCCGTGCGGGCCCTTCGCCAGAGGCAGCAGTCACATTCAGAGGGTCGCGGCCTGCTGGCTTGGCACGAGGAGTGCCTCACGATCGTGCAGGATTTTGTCCGCACCGCAGACAAATCTGCATGGTTGACAGCTCAGGTGCGTCAGGAGTTGGCGAAGTTTGTCGGGGCTGGTGAGAGTTTTACCGGCACGCTGACACTCACGGCGATCCGCCGCTCGCTGCAGGGCCACTTTGACCAGACCGTCAAGGGAGACCGCGTGCTGACTGGCGCAGTGACCGTCTGCTCCTTGCAGCCGATGCGATCGGTGCCGTTTAAGGTGATTGCGTTACTGGGCATGGATGACGGCGTTTTTCCCAGGGCCCGCACCCGCCGCGCGTGGGACCCGTTGAGCCAGCCCAAGCCGGGCGAGATTGACCAGCGATTGGCGCAGCGGCACCTGTTGCTGGAGACCTTATTGTCGGTGCGTGACACGCTGCTGTTTTTCTGGAACGGTCATGGCCAAAAGCCCGAGGAAGATTTTCCGCCCGCCGTGCCGGTGAGTGAACTGTACGACTTGCTCGCGGCAGCCAGCGACGAATCGATCAAACACGACTGGGTCACCGCTCAACCACTGCAACCGTGGAGCCCACAGGCCTTCAAAGGCCGTTGTTTTACATATTCCAAGGCTCTGGCCGATGCCGCAGTCGCGCTGGGGCGGGCGCAACAGGCCAAAGAGATGCCCCAGGCGATTGGTCTGGCTGCCACCGATCCGGCCAACTGCATGCCTGAAGCCAATCCCCCTACGGGTCTAACGCTCGACGAACTGGCCCACGGGCTCACCAATGCAGCCGAACTCTTCCTGCGGGAACGCCTGCAGGTGACGATTCCCAAAGACAAGGACGACCTCGAAGGCCGCGAGCCTTTGGAACTCGATTCGCTCGACCAATGGAGCGTGCGAAAGCAGGCGATGCAGATGCTGCTGGAAAAAGACGGCGCTGATTCGGCACCGGTGATCAATGTGTTGATGCGGCGACTGCAAGCCGAGGGCCACCTACCGCTGGAAGCGGGTGGACGACACTTCGTGCGGCGAGTCTGTGAAGAAACGCGAGCGCTTCTCGATGCGTTTGCGGAAGTAAAAGGCGTTGCCACTGCAAAGACAGACCCGCTGCGACTGGAACTGACGGTGCCATGGAACCAAAGTGTGCTGCCGGTCTATCTTAGCGGCGAGCCTCTCACGACCCGCACGCACGATGGCGTGACAATGCTTGAAAGGCTCACGCCCAGCAAGAGCGAAAAACCGGAATTACAACTGTCAACATGGCTCTATCTGCTGGCAGCCAGAGCGGCCGGCCACGATGTCCAGCAAGCGCGTTTAGTGGGCCATAAAGATGCGCCCAGCGGTCGGAGCAAAACGCTCAAACAGATCGCCGGCTTTCTGCTGGCCACGAGTAAATCGCCCACGGAATGCCGGACGGAGCTTGAATCGCTGGTGGGCATCTGGCTGCGCTGCCGCAGTCGGCCACTGCCGCTGTTTGCCAAGACTTCACGGGCCTTGGCCGAGGCTGTTTTAAATAACACCTACCCACTGACATCGGTGCGGAAAGCCTGGGGCAGCGAAGAGAATGACGGTGGCTGGAGCGCTGGCGAGGGAAGCTTTGCCATCCACCGCGCGCTCTTTGCAGGCTGGGATCCCAGCGAGCATTTGACCAGAGACAACGACCCAGACAGCTTTTCAAGTGTGGCGATGAGCGTTTTTGGATCGATGCTCGAGGCCTTTGAGGAAGGTAAAATAAACGCGACTCACTTTTCTGTAGCAGCCGCACCTGCGAGGCCGAACCCGTGAGCACGCAGATACCATGGCCCAGCAGCGGACCTCTGCCAACAGGGTCTCGCATTTTTCTGGAAGCCAGCGCCGGCACGGGCAAGACATACGCCATCGAGGGCATCGTCGTAGAGTTGATTGCTGAGGTGGGCCTGAAGATCGACACAATTCTCGTGATTACGTTTACCAATGCCGCCACGACAGAGCTCCGCGACCGCATCCGTCAGCGGTTGACCAAGGTGCTCGAAGTGCTCAAGGCACGCGACACCCTGACGCTCGATGGACTCGCCAGGCGACTGCTCGACGCTGCCGACGCCGAGGGAGTGCAGCGGCGGCTTTTTCAAGCCTTGGCCGACATCGACCGCGCGCCGATCTCGACCATTCACAGTTTCTGTCAACGCATGTTGCACGAGTTGGCTTTTGAATCGGGGCAGGAGTCTGAGCTTGAAGTGCTGGGCGAGGCGGCAGAGGTACGTGAACAACTCGTGGCCGACGCGATGGCCAATCTCTTTGCCAAGGCGAGCGAGGCCGAGCTGGAGACGATCCAAGAAAATGGCGGGACACCGGCTGGCTTTCGGCTCGTGGCTCGAGCAATGACCGGGGCGACAGCGCCTGTGCTACGGCCGAGTCCGTTCGTGCCACTGAGTGTTACCGGCCAGGTCGATCGCGGTTGGCAGGAGCAGCCGCTGGTGCAGTTTGCCAGCTCTGTGCGGCAAGACTATGAGGCCGAGATCGATCGCCGCGCCCAACTGACTTACGACGGCATGCTGTCGCGATTGGCCGAGCGGCTTCACGAGCAGGAGCAAGCGGGCATCACGCTCCTGGCCGATGCCATTGGATCACGCTACGCCGCGGCAATCGTCGATGAGTTTCAAGACACCGATGCGGCGCAGTGGAGCGTGTTAGACAAAGTGTTTGGTCGCAATCAGACGCGATTGTTCGTGGTGGGTGATCCCAAACAATCGATCTATCGGTTTCGCGGCGCAGACATCGATGTCTATGTGGCGGCACGATCCCACGCCGAGCGTTATCAACTCGATACAAATTATCGTTCCGACAAGCCGCTCATCGACGCGCTCAATCATCTCTGGCATACCGCTGCTTTGCCGCTGAGCGCTGCGGCTGCCGCCGAGCCGGTTTTCTACGAGCGGGTGAATTCCGACAAGCCTCTGCGGATTGAGGGCTTCCCAGAAATCCCCGGCCAACCAAACCGCCAGCGACGGCCGCTGGAACTGCGGCTTTGCACATCCCAGACCGACGGCCATCCATTCGACAAGACTCCCACAAAGCCAGACACAATGGCGGTGCTGGCCCAAGCCTGTGCCGCAGAGTGTTTATCTTTGCTTGAGTCGACGGCGAAGATTCAGACCAAAGACACGCAGACAGTGAAATCCTTGGCACCTGGCGATTTGGCGGTGCTGGTCGGGAGTCATAAGGAAGCCGAATGTGTCGCCAAGCAATTAGCGCTTGTGGGGATTCCGGCAGTGGCGGCAGGACGAGGCAGTGTTTTTAACAGCGAGCCTTTGAACTGGCTGCTGGCGTGGCTCGAGGCCGTGGCGCATGGAGCCAGCGAGAGACCGGCGCGGCTGCTGGCGGTTTCACCACTGATTGGCTGGACGGCGGATCAACTGACCAAGGCAGTGGCGGAACTCGAAAGCGGCGCCACGCTCGACGACGACCAGCGTGCCTGGCAGTCGCTGCGGCAACACTTGGCGATGCTTTCAAAACGCTTCGCAGCGGAGGGGTTTGCTCGCATGCTCGACACGACGCTGTGCAAGTACGATGTGACCGCCCGCCTGCTCGGCAGCTTCTACGGCGAACGCAGCGCTACCGACCTGCGGCACCTCGCCGAACTCTGCCAGGCTGAAGATCGTCGCACGCGATCGGGCCCACGCGGGCTGGCCGAGTGGCTGCGCACCCGGCAGTCTGCGGCAGATGACAAAAACGATGAACAGTCGCCGCGTCTGGAGAGCGACGCTGCGGCAGTTCAACTCATCACGGTGCATTCAAGTAAGGGCCTTGAATATCCTGTTGTGTTGCTCCCCTTTGCGTGGGCTATTAAGAAGACGAAAAGTTGTGGCCAGCCATTGCTCATCCGCGAGGGCGGTCAAGCGATTCTCGACCTCTCGCAGAAAACATCTCCGGATCGGGATGCTGCCATTGCATGGTCATCCGAAGCCGACCGCGCCGAATCGATGCGGCTGCTGTATGTGGCAATGACCCGGGCCCGCCATCACTTGGTGGCATGGATCAATCGTAACGATGTCAAAGCCGAAAGCGCCTTGTCGCGACTTGTTCTGGCTGGTGTTCAACCCATCAAGCCAACCATTGCTGACTGGAGTCCGCGTCTGAGTGTGGCCCTGGAAAATCTGCAACAGGCATCAGGTGGTACAATCGGCTGGAGTGTTGAGCCTGCTTTGAAACCCCTGGCACGCTGGCAAGCGCCTGCTTTGAGGACAGCAGCGGGGCCTGCCGCGAGGCCCTTCGATGCCACGCTGCCGCTGGGCTTACGCTGGCAGGTGGCGAGTTTTACGTCGCTCTCGGCAGGCCATGGAGTCGATCATGACGAACCGACCAAGGTGCTCGCCGGCTTGGCCACAACCGAGTCGCCACACGCCGCGATTCCCGCCAGGCCTGGCGCCGACGACGCTGACGCTGACGCTGACGACACAAGCAACGCAACAAGCACTGGCCTTACCACTGCCACCGGCGACGCAGCCAGCTTCGATGCCGTGGCGCTAGCCGACCCTTCCCAGCAGGCATGGTTACTTGGCAAAGCCTCCGGGGCCGACTTGCCGGGCGGCACGATCACGGGCGAATGGCTGCACGGCGTCTTTGAAGAACTCGATTTTTCTGTCGAGACCGGCTCGCTGGGGTGTGGCAAGGATAGCCGCGCAACCAAACAACTCGTCAATCAACTGGCCGATCGCTACGGTGTTCCACTGGCTGGGGCCGCCGGCAATCCGCGAGAGAAGGTCTTGGAGTTACTGCCGCTGTGGCTGGATACGCCGCTGGACAGCACGCCGGATATGCCACTGAAACTGCCCGCTGGTTTTTCATTGCGGAGGCTGACCCTTGCGCACCGCATCGATGAAATGAGTTTCGACATGCGTTTAGGCGCGGGGTCGCGGTTTCGCAATCAACGCACGACGGCCACGGGCTGTGTCGATCTGGCTGTGATTCGCCGAGCCCTCGTGATCGGGGCCCAGACTGATGGTTTTGGCGGGGCCAAATGGTGCCAAACAAAGCTCGAGAGCCGCACCGCCGACAATCAATTCACGAATCTGATTCCTGAGATGGCAGGATTTCTGACAGGTTTTATCGATCTGATCTTTCGCGTTGGCGGCACGGGAGCAGAGGCCCGCTACTACATCGCCGACTACAAGAGCAACGCTGTGAGAGGCCCGCAGTGGCTGGCGGCCACGATTGCCCAGGCTAAGCTGACAGGCGGCATCGAACCGGCGCGACTGGCTCATATTCACTACACGCGGCCTTCGCTCGAGTGGGCCATGACAGAATCTGGCTACCACTTGCAGGCCCTGATCTACACCGTGGCCTTGCATCGCCTGCTCAAGAGTCGATTGGGTAGAGCCTACGACTTCAACCAACACGTCGGGGGTCATCTCTATTTATTTCTCAAGGGCATGGCAGGCCCGGCGACGGCGCGATTTCAGGGCAACTGTCTGGGCGTCTGGGCTGACCGCTGGCCAACAGAAGCCGTGCTGACTCTGGACGGCGGCCTGTTGGGTCTGGCTGCGGAGAATCCATGAGCAACTTGTACTGGCATCATTGCGACTTTGGCGATCTGGCCGAGACATTTGCTCTGTCAGGCGCAATCACTCTGGCCGATGCGGTGCTGGTCGATGCGGCAGTGCATCGGCTGAACGAACGCGACCCGGAAGTCCTGCTGGCTGCCGCCTTGGCATTGGCGATGCAGCGAAGTGGCCATGTGGGCGTCGATCTGGTCTCAGTACAGGCAGTCTGTGCTGCTGCGCATGTGGCGGGCGAGACGCCGCACTCAAAACGAGTATCGGCGCCTTGGCCAGAAGATCCGCAGGCGTGGCAGCGCAAGGTGCTTCAGTCGTCGCTGGTGAGTGTCGATGGCGATTGGCAGCGTCCGTTTGCTGTTCAGGTGTTACCCGATGGCCGCCACTTACTGATGACTCAGCGTGTCTGGAGCATTCAATGTCGTCTGGCGGATGGGCTTTTGCGAATGGCCCGTGAGGAAGCCGCGCATGCGCCGCAGTTGGCCAGCCTGCAGACCGCACTGAGTGAGTCACTGCTGGCTCACGCTCGGCCCGAGCACCTGCTGGCCACGCAGGCGATGGTGCAAAGTCTGGCCTCTGCCGCGCAGCGGCAGATGGTGCTGGTGGTTGGCGGCCCGGGCACGGGCAAGACCTACAGCATTCGTTTCTTGCTGACGGCGCTTTTGGAACACAAGCCCGATCTGCGCGTGCTGCTGGCGGCGCCAACAGGCAAGGCAGCGGTGCGAATGACCGAGGCGATGCGAGAGGCAAAGGGGGGGGCCGTGGCCGAGGATACGATTGATAAGCGGCTGGCCAACCTGCGTTCCATGACGGTCCACAAACTGCTGGGCAAGCATCCCGACGGCTCGGTCAAGTACCATCGCGGTAAGCCGCTACTGGCCGATGTGGTGGTGGTCGATGAGGCTTCGATGGTCGATCTGGTATTGATGGCAGAAGTGGTCGATGCCATGGCCGTCGGAGCTCAGTTGGTGCTGCTGGGAGACCCCGATCAGTTGGCAAGCGTCGATGTGGGGACGGTTCTTTCCGATATCGTCGCCGCTGCGTCCCGGCCACACTCGCCGCTCGAGCCGTGCATGGTTCGTCTGACAATCAACCACCGCTTTGCCGAAGCCCCCTTGATCAGCGCCGTGGCCGCGGCAATCCAGGCCCAAACGCCAGAGTCTTTGCAGACGGCTGTGGCCCTGCTCACCGGGCAGTCAGGGCCTCCGCAGACCCCGCCGGGAATGGCTGCTGCGGGAACCTGCCTGCCACTGGCTGTCTCGACGCTCGCACCGATAGCCGTGGCCACGCTGGCCGATCGCAGTCGGGCCATTGAGACACTTGCCGCGCCATACTGCCAAGGCGACGGTTATGTGACGCTGCTGGCGGGACATCTGCAACGGGGGGGACGAGCCGCGCTGGCCACGTCTCGAGTGCGCCGCGAGCTGCTGCTGGCGATGGGCCGCTACCGGGTGCTGGCGGTTCACCGCAAAGGTCCGCTGGGCGTGGCTGGTCTCGACAAGTCGATCGGCGAACAAATCCGCATGGTGCTGGCTGCGGCATGGGCAAAGCGGCATGGCGATAATCCTCAACCCGCGACACTCACGCCCGCAGATCTGCCGCGCGACAGCGGTTTGTGGCTGGGGCAATTGGTGCTGATTACAGAAAACGCCTACGATGTCGATCTGCGCAACGGCGACATCGGCCTCGTGCTGTGCGGCGAAGGAGAGCGACTGGTGGTGGTCTTTCCGGTGGCGACACCCGCCGACGAGTCAGTGAATAGTCCAATGGCCAAATGGCCCGGGGCCCGCGAGGTGCCGATCGCCCGTCTGCCGCCGCACATGGGCGCCTTGGCGATGACGGTTCATAAGAGCCAAGGTTCACAGTTTGATCATATTGCGCTGGTGCTGGCCGACGGCGACTCTCCGATCCAAACGCGAGAATTAATTTACACCGCGATCACCCGCGCAAAAAAACAGTTGACATGGGCGGGCAGCGAGCAGGCGATGGCACAGGCCCTAGGGCAGACTGTGGCGCGGGCGTCAGGTTTGGGGCCGTTACTAGAAGCTCGGTAGAGCCCCAGCAGCATGAACAGGGTGCTCGAGAAACTAGGCGGCTCAAACGCTCGAGTGCGAGGCCGGCAGGTTTTGACTGCCAGGAGCACTTGAGATAGTATTCCAAACTGTGTTTATCAACATTTCCACCTACTTGTTCACTCCGCTTTCGGGTCTGGATGACTTGCGGGAAATGTTGCGACGCACGTGCCGTCAAGGGGAGCTGAAGGGCACCATCATACTCAGCCCGGAGGGAATCAATGTTTTTGTCTCGGGCACGCGGGGCAGCATTGATGACCTGAGGAGTGAGTTGCGAAACATTCCTGGGCTAGAGGGTTTAAGGCCAAAAGAAAGCATGAGTCAGTCGCAGCCATTTCGTCGCATGCTGGTCAAAATCAAGAAGGAAATTATCGCCTTCGGTATCGAGGGGATCAATCCAGGTCGTCGGACCAGCCAGAAGCTGCCGCCGAGGCTCTTGAAGGAGTGGATCGATTCAGGCCAGCCACTCACGTTGCTCGACACCCGCAACGACTACGAGATTCGCATGGGAACGTTTCATGGGGCGATGGCTGTTGGAGTCTCGCACTTCCGAAACTTTCCAGAGGCCGTTGCAAAATTACCGCAACACTTGAAACAACAGCCGATTGTCATGTTTTGCACCGGCGGTATTCGCTGCGAGAAAGCCGGGCCCTATATGGAGAGCGTTGGATTTGAAAATGTTTTCCAATTAGATGGCGGTATCCTCAACTATTTTCAAGAGTGCGGCGGTGATCACTATGACGGGGAGTGTTTTATGTTTGATCGACGCGTGGGCGTGGATTCACAGTTGCACGAAACTCTCTCGGTCCTTTGTTTTGCCTGCCAAATGCCACTGACCCAGCAGGAGCAAGGCGACCGGCGCTATCAAGAGGGCGTGTGCTGTCCCTTCTGTCACGGCCGCAGGACAAAAGCACAAGAAGAGGATTCTGCATCAGGGGAGGAGTCTTCCCGGGAGCTGATATCGAGGCGGCCCAAAAGCGAAGGCCCACGGGATTTTTAAGATATGCCACGAAGCGTTGTTCGCGCCGGCGCTATCCGTTGCCGCCGATGCTTGCTTTCGCTGCGTTGGTGCATTTGCGATGCGATCCCTCAAGTGCCCAGCACCATTGGGGTTCATGTGCTGATGCACCGTCAGGAGCAATTCAAGCCCTCAAGCACTGGCACGCTTATCGAGCGAGCCGTGCAGGGAGCGCAGGTTCGGGTCTACCAGCGAGGCTATCCGCTTCAAGACAGCGATTTTATTTCCTCATCGGCCCCGTCGTCGAGCGGTAAGTTATTGGTTCTCCATCCGTTGGGTGAGCCTTTTCCTTCACCCGAAACTCTCAGCGACTTTCCGCCGCGGCGGGTATTGCTGCTTGATGGCAACTGGCGGCAAGCCAGAAAAATGCTGACAGCCGTCGTCGAGTTGGGAAGGTGCGTCAGGCTGCCGATGATGGGCCCAAGTCGTTACTGGCTGCGGGCTCAGCATGAAGTGAGTTATGTCTCTACGGCAGAAGCACTGCTAGGCGTGTGTGCCGCCTTGGGCGACAGTGCGGCAGAAGATCGCTTCCGGCTGCACTTTGAATTGCATGTGTATGCGTCTCTTCTGGCTCGCGGTCGCCAGCAGTTGGCCAGAGACTATCTGCAACATTCCCCATTAACGTCTGCGATTCCGGAGTTTCTCGAGCAGTTGGCAAGCCGAAAGCCGATCCCGGAGCAGTGACCCAACGGCAAGCCTTAAAACCAAGAGTCACTAGGGCAAAGCCTTCAACCGTTTGAGCCGCGTTTCTTTTTACATGTCGGTCATTTATACGTCGGCAATCTTTTTGAATCGGGGAATCTGCTCGCTGCCGATGAGCACGGTTTCCAAAAACATGGAAAGTGGCCGCACCCAGAGAGCCTGATCGCCGTACTCCTGCCGGTAGACGACAAGTTCTTCAAGAGTTTCGCTGTGCCGCGCGGTGCCGATCACCGTGTATGGGTTGCCCTTGTAGTGGTGGTAGCGGCCGGAGGGGGTGGATGGCATAGGAATTTCTGTGCGGGCGGTTTCTGCCTTATTGTGCCGATGTATCGTAAACAAAAGGGCCAGAGAAGGAGTATACTCCCAGTCATCAAGGGACCCAATCGGCGCCCTTATCACATTCACATCCAGTGAGCGATATTTCTATGGCGAAATCCTGTTCTATTACGCGTGCAGAATTCCTTAAAGAAGCGCAGTCAGTTGATGTTGTGGTTGCCGGGATTCCGATGATGGCCCAAGTGAAAGAGTTCTCGACTGGTTCTTTGGGCTGGTATCTGACTGGCAAGACCAATCTGAAGATGGGCGACAAAGTTGTCAGCGTTCAGATCGGCATGAATCTGACGATCGTGGGGTCAAAAGAATTGCCGAAGTGATTGAAGCCCGAGACCATTCTGAGTCAACTCTGCGCCAACAAAAGAACCAGCTTAAAAGCTGGCTTCTCAAGCAGGGCGTTGCCCGACATCCCTCGAGCGGGAGCTTTAGACAAAGCCATGCTTTAAAGCCCACACCGCTGCTTGGGTGCGATGGCTCACGTGGATCTTTCGAAAAAGATTCTGCACATGCTCTTTGACAGTCTCGACGCTAATTCCAAGCGAGTGGGCAGTTTCGTTGTTAGAAAGACCCAAAGCCAAGTGCCTGAGTACCTGTTGTTCGCGCGGGGTTAGGTTGTGCTTGAGATTGGCAGTTCGATCTTGGAGCGTGGCTTGGATTGTTCGGTGCGTGCTTTTGGCCTTCGAACCGGCCAGTGGCCTTGCGACCGTGTTTGGCGTGGTGCCGGCAGCCACCTTGCAAATGGCATCGATCAGTTCTGAGCGGTCGATATCATGCAGCAGGTAGCCGCTGACGCCGACGACAGCGGCACGGGCCATATAAGTGGGGTTATCCGAGAGCGAGAGCATGATGACTTTTGTTGCGGGCAGCTTCTGGCTGATTTTATCAGCCAACGCGAACGCATCTGTATCGGGAATCAAAACATCCAGCAGCACAACGCTCGGCTTAAGCTTCTTGGCCATGGTAAGAGCAGCACTGCCTGTCGAAGCGGTGCCAAGAACAGCAATGCTAGGTGCGTCAAGCATGGCGACCAGTCCCAAACGGACGATCTCGTGCGCATCTACGACCAATACGGTAATCAAGCTAGTCGGTGTTTTGGACATTGGATAATGAGTGTTGTTGAGGGCAAAAAATAAGGAGCCGCGATTCTTAGAACGCAAAGCGGTGCACCCCACCTAAGAACGTATTGAAATACTAACAGGGTAAAACCCTTGAGCAAGAGGCAGAGCTGAAATGCCCAGAGTGTTTAGTCAAAACGTTGATTTCCCGCGACATAAGGCGGACTGTAGGGGCAGTGCCGGCAGCCACTCCCGCAGCACTCGCCGCGACGTAGGTGGTAGGCGGCCGAAAAAACGAGCAGGCCGTTTTCAAAATAGAAATCCTCTTGTCGCTCAGGGATTTCCTCTGGTTCGTTGTCCGTCATGGCGTTTTACGGGCTCTGACAATCTCGCTATCGCTGCAGAGAAAGAATGCCGATGGCAAGTCGGCCGTCAGTATAGTAGGGATCGCCACCACCGTTACGCCCCTCGCGTTGGCTGTGAAACTCGTCGATCCAGTAAATGCCATCGAGCACGCCCGATTTTGTAGCGTCGATCACGATCTTATTGCGTTCGCTGTCAATGTCGGCATTGATCCGATGGGTGATGCCACCAGTCGTGTGGCTGATTTCGACACGCTCGTCAAATGTAGCCGCACCTAGCCAGAGCGGTTCGCCCTGCTTGTCGACTTCGGCCGAACGCCAAAAACGCACATGGTGTCGTTGCTTAGGGCTTTTGCCCACCGGCTGTTCAAAGGCCATATCCTGCTTGCGTCCCCAAAGATACAAATCGCTGACGGGTGCATGGGGATAGGGTTTTTGCAGCACCACATCGGCTACGATTCGCACCGAGGTGGCCAGCGTGATAGGGTCGGCCGCATACCAACGTGAAGTGAGCAGGGTGCGATGCAATTCCTCATCCGTTCCGATAAAGGCAACATTGACTGCATCCCCCGATCGGCCCTCTTTTGTGAGCGTGCGTTGCGGCGCTTTGACGAGCGCCGGGTGGAGCGGTTCTGGCTCAGCCGACTGGCAAAGCGGCAGCGTGGCACTGCTGCCTATTAAAACTACGGCCGCAAGCAAAGCGGCAAGCCAGGGAATTGTCTGAACGAAGGCAGGCAACGATGCCACGAAAGTGCGATGGGCTGGCATAGAATCGATACCTTCTTAGAAAAGGAGAGGACATCAGACAAGCGGTACCTATGGCTGGCAGACCCTAGCAATCGGCAAGATCAGCCTCAAGGCCACTTGCTGGCGAGGGGCTAAGGCAAAGGCCGGTTCAACCCTCACTTTCTAGCAATGGGGAAATCGTTGGGCATGTCCATCACCACAAGTCCAAGAGAAGACTGCCTGACACGCTTGCTATGTCCCTGCTGCGAGGGGTATGCTCGTCTGAGTCGTGCTATCAGGATTTTGCCTCCAGCTTCTGGCAAGATACGAACTTGATTCAAGCGGCTTGTGAATTCGAGGGCAGCGGGCCTGCCATGCGGTGCGTCGGGTTCTGGTCGGGTTCTGGGGAAATCCAAATCTCAAGATTTTATGGGGGTTAACAAATGCGAGTGCGAGTGCTTGTGATTGTGTGCGCTCTTGTGTCGGCAGGCGTTTTGCAACTTTATGCGCAACCCCCAGATGAACTCAGGGCGGTGACGGCAGACGCCGCTCGAGCCATCGTCGGCAAGTCCAAGAGTGACAGCACGCTATCACTCCGCAGTCTGAGTGAAGTCTCGGTCGAGGTGGCGGCCATTCTGGCAAAGCACGACGGCAATCTGTCGCTTGACGGCTTGAAGCTATTGTCAACCGAATCGGCCCGGGCTCTGTCGCAACACAAGAAGTGGAAGCTCTCCTTGAATGGGCTGAGCGAATTGTCGCCTGAGGTGGCCAAGGCACTCGCCCAGCACGAAAGCGCACTTTCGCTCAACGGCTTGACGACGATCTCAGATGAGGCCATGCAGGGATTGGTAGGGCACGGTGGCCAGCGATCTCTCTACGGTCTCACGGCTCTTTCTAATGCGGCACTGGCTAAAAACTTATCACAGCGCAAGGCAAACATTCTCTCGCTCGATGGCCTAACAACGCTCTCCGATGAAGCTCTTGGATTGCTTGCCAGGCGTAAGGGAAACCTTTCCCTCGGTCTCACATCGCTCGGGGATGAAGCGGCGCAGCGCTTGTCGCAGCATCAAGGAGATATCTACCTCAACCAAGTCAACATGCTTTCCAAACAGGCGGCCCAAACACTGGCAAAGCATAAGGGCCATATTTCTTTCAATCATCTGGCCACATTGACCGATGAGTCGGCTCAAGCCATCGCCGAACACAAGGGTGGCGTCGGTCTTTTTGGCCTAACGACGCTGTCGGACAAAGCGGTTCAAACGCTGCGCACAAATCCAGAAATTCGCTTGCCCGAAAAGTTCCGGCACTAAATGTTGACGCGTTCGATCGGGCAGCAACGGAAAAAGGTATCGATGTGGAAACGCGCAGCTTTCTACGGCGGGGGCTATTCCCGTCGCACACACGCCGCCACCATCACTTGCGGTCTGGCTGCCACCCGCGCAAAGCAGCGTGCATCTGGGCCACGCGACCCATGTAATGCTCCATCGAAAATGGCCCAGCCGCAAGGCAGATGTGGTGTTTGGCCTGGTCGGTATCGCCCAGTGACTCGGAGTACAGCCCTAGGTAGAGATGCGCGTAAAACAGTTGATCGCGGCGAGCGGTTTTGGCTCCCGCTTCGGCGGCAGTCAAAACGGTCGCTGAATCGGTCCTACCAGCGTAGAAATCGAGCACTTCTTGAAGCGGAATGCGGCGATCCTGCCCGACTAAAAGCAAGGCTTTTCGGGCCGCCTCTTTGCCGCTCTGACGGGCCACGCAGGCGAAGTGCCAGGTGGCATTTTCGATGTCATTGGGATTGACCGTACGATGCGCTTCAAATTGCTGACAACCGTCGGCAAATCGATCGGCGTAGTAAAGCGCCAGACCTCGCTGCCAAAGCTGTGGCTCAATCTCCGGCCGCGCCAGAGCACATCTGTCAAACAGCGCCGAGGACTCCAGCGGTTGGCCGGCAAAAAAAAGTCGGGTTGCTTCTCCAAAAAGATTTTCTGGAAGTGCAGTGATGTCTTCTGCTACTGCCCATGGGGCCAGAGCCGTAGGGATGCAAAAGAGAACCGTGACTGCCAGCCACGGAAGGCAGCCCAAGGCCGTGCGAAAAATCATGGTAGGCCCCATGCGTCGAAACTTGCGTTTGGGTCCACGCATGCGTTCAATCCGGAATTGAAAAGAAGCCTCAAAGGGTCTCTGATCGCAGGTGCTCCTGCTCTGTCGTCAGATCGTACATCATGGCCGCGATTGGGGCACGGGACTGGCGTCGATTCAAAATCACCGTTTATTCATCAGCCCCCAGCAGGGCTAAGAGATCGCAAAGATCGTCATCGGACAGGCCCTGCTCCAAACCTTGCGGCATGATCGAGGTTGCCAGCGGTTGGCGACTCTCAATCTCGGCCCGCTGGAGTATTATTTCAAGGCCGTCCATGCCAACAAATCTTTCCCGGAGACCATCGTCCAGCAGCCCGAGCGATATGCCATTTTTCACCTGGCCATCGACGAGAGTGACTGTAGAGGTTTGATAGCTGGGGCCAATTTCACGGCTGGGTTCCAGGAGCGACACAAGCACGCGACTTCGCCCCTGAGCTTTGCCAATGCCGGTGAGATCGGGGCCGATCGCCGCTCCGCGGCCGCCGAGCATGTGGCACTGTGAGCAGCGTCCGCCGCCGGCACTAAAAAATACTCGCCAACCAGCCTCCGGATCGCCACCGTCTCCCAAACGCACCCGCCAAGCCGCCGTGTCAGCGACACCCGGTCGCGGGGCCGCGCGGGTTGCCTCTACCGCTCGTTCGGCAGGCGTGGGACTAACTCCGCGTTGAATCGGATGGTCCTTAGGCTCGCGTATGGCGGCCCCTGAGAGTCTGGGAAAAAAATCTGTGGGGGCTTTGGTAGACCGCCTGAGACCCACAACCGCATCGGCTCGCCGGCTGACTGGCAATCGTGAGTCATCGGCAATCGCGGCGAGCGCTTGGGCCGTGTCATTGCTGGGCCGTAAGGCAAGCAGGCGGATTGCCTCGCGAGAGAGTGCAACATCATCCGAGTGAGCCAGTTCAGCGATCAAGGGGATATTCTCGGCGGGTGTGGTCAGGGCTGTCAGTCGCAGCGACATTGCCCGCAAGATTGCCGGCTTCGATTCGTCCTGCCAGATCGACTCTAGACGACGCTCAGAGGCTTCGGGTGAACTCTCCATGCCGGGCCGATTGTCAAGCCAGTCAAGGGCAGCCAAGACAGCGACAAATAGACTGACAGAAGTCGCATCGTCCACGAGCAATTGCTCCAGTTGGCCGCGAAAGGTTTTGAGTCGCCCCTCGGCAATCATGCGCACAGCCAGAAGTCGCACGCGTTGGTCAGAATCGGCCAGAGCCTCGCGGAGGGGGATGTCTGGCGAGCCCCGCCAGCGGTCTGCCAGCAGAACGCTCAGCCTCGCCAGTGGATCACAATCCGATGGAAGCGTTGGCATTGCATCGGGCGCGGCCGCGACCAACCCGGCCACGGCTGCCTGTCTGATAAAGGGATCCGGATCGGCGAGGGCCGCCACTCGGAGAGGCTGCTGATCACGAGCCTCCAAGAGGCTCTTTGCGCGGATTTCTGCGGGCGAAAGGGGGAGCCATGCCGAGGCGTTCTGGGGCTGCTGTGGCAGGGCAGAATCAGGGGGCGGGGGTGGTGTCTTGTGGGAGAGCCGCCAGATCCGTCCCCTGCCGTGAACCTCGTAGCTCTTGTCGACCCAGTCGGTGAAAAAAAGCGAACCATCTGGCGCGACGGCGCAGTCGACCGGACGAAAAAACTGGTCTCCCTTCACGACAACGGTGCCTTTTGCACGGCAGGTGGCACCGTGGGCTGACAATGCAAACCGCTCGAGCGAATTGTCTCCCCAACTGCCGGTCCATAAACTGCCAGAAAATGGCACGATGCCACTGGGCGCTTCGCCCGTGCCGGCTGCCATCGGCAATGTGCCAGGCAGTTCGCCGTTCCACGCTTGCAGGGGATGCTTACCGCTGCGACCAAAACGAAATTGAAAACCATAGTCGCCAGTCGGCACAACGTGGAGGAGTCGGCAGGGTGGCTGCCCATCGGGATCGTTATCGACGGCGAACAACCGGCCGACCGGATCGACGCAGATGCCAAACGGATTCCAAAATCCCGTCGCCACTCGGGTTAGGTTTTTGCCGTCGAGCGAGACGCGAAAGACACCGCCCCCTTCGCCCCCTCCTGCCCAACTCGTAGCGTCTGCTGCAAGAAGCGTGTAGGCCACGCCTAAGTTTTCGCCCAGCCCAAAGTAGAGGTGCCCCGTCCCAGACTCATGCACATCAAGGGCCAGCCCAGCCAGGCCGTTGTGAGGGTAGTCGCCCTTGGTCTGGAGCGTTACGATCGGTTCGCGGATCTCGGCAATGTCATCGCCATCGGCGTCGCGAATCCGAAAGACTTCATTTCGCGTGGCGACATAAATCCAGTCGTCGGGCCCTCGTCGCAGGCTCATGGTCGAGCGCGTGCCGCTCAAAAATGTGCGAAATCGATCGGCCCGGCCATCGCCGTCGGTATCCTCGATCAATCGCAGGCGGTCGTGCTTGGGACCGGCATAATTGTCAGGCGTGAAGTGGGTATGCGACTCGATCACCAGCAACCGGCCTCGAGAGTCAAAGGTCGCCCCAATCGGCGTGACAATATCGGGCTCCGAGGCAAAGAGTTGAATGGTAAATTGTGGGTCTAGGACGGCCGGCAGGGGAGTGAGTGGGTCTGCCCCAACTGCCAGTGCGAGCCCCAGAAGACTCAGGGTGAGTGGCCCGACAGACAGCAGAAGCCGTAAGAGGAAGTTCATCGGGGCACTCCGTGGCTGGGGAGAAACGGCCTTCGCTCTGCACGTGAAACAGTCTACACGCCCGGCCAATATCCCCTTGGTGTCGCCGTACAAAACGGCTAGCTTAACAGGAGTGATAGCAGGCTCAGGACCCGTGTGCAAAAAATATTGAGGGGTGTAGCGATGCGTAGATGCTCGGCGGTTTTCGTACTGGTGGTAGCCATCGCGACCGGTATGGAACGATCGACGGCGGCCCAAACTCCAGCGTCTGCGAAGGTAAAAACGCTCTCTGTCGAACAAGCTAAAACGCTAGCGACGGTGCCGGGTGATCTGCCTCTCAACGGCCTGACGGAGATTTCCGATGATGTGGCCGAGGCACTGGCCCAGCACAGGGGCAATCTCTATCTCAATGGAGTGAGTGAACTCACAGACATTGCAGCCAAGGCACTGGCCACAAAGACAGATCAAACTTTTGTCGTCGAATTGGGGGGGCTCAAAACGGCATCGGACGAGGCAATCGTTTTGCTCAGCACCCATCCCAAAATGGGTTTCCCGTCCAGGTATTATTCGGAGCTGCTTTTTACCAAGCCCCATAAATTAAAACGCCTCACGCTGATTGACGCCACGCTGCTGGGATCAGGCCGGTTTATGCGACCGCTTGACCTCAACAGTGTGAGTCTTCTGTCCGATGAACAAGCCGAGGCCCTCAGCTATCATCGCGGAGGTTTTTTAGCCCTCAACGGTGTGACCAGACTCTCTGGCGATGCGATCATCTCGCTGGCTAAGCACCAAGGGGATCTCTCTCTCAACGGGCTGACGACTCTTTCAGACGATGCCGCTACAGCCTTGTCTCGCCATCAAGGCAATCTCTCTTTGCGCGGACTGAAGGAGATTTCCACGACTGCGTTTGTTACGCTCGGCACGCACGTACCCCCCAACACAGTTTCCTTGTCTCCCGATATCAAAGTGGAATAGGAATTGAGCCTCAGGCGGCCAAATGACGCTGGGGTGGCTCGCCAGCGATCTTTGCATTGTTGCTTGGGGCGTGGATAATGTCGGGATCGACTGGGGCTGGCTTGCGAGAAGCAAGATCGGTTGAACTGGTTTGCAGGCCGATCAACCGCGAGACAAAGACGGCCATGTAAAACTGGCCGAATACAGCCTGCACCCAGACCAGCCAGCGGGCAACGGCTGAGGCTGGCACGATGTCGCCGTAGCCGACTGTCGTCAGCGTTATAAAACTGTAGTAGGTGAAGATGCCGACGGCTGCCAGCGGATCGTGGACGGGATCGATGTGGTAACGCGAAAAGTCGATCGTGAACGACCCGGGCGAAAGCCGTTCAACCATCAGATAGATATTCGCCCAGCACATGCCCAGGAGCACAAAAACGCAGAGCGCCCCACAGACAAGATCAAAGACAATTTTCTCAGCCGCCAGCACATCAACCAGGATCAGCAGGCTGATCGAGACGATCGGAATCATAAAGCTCGCCGACCGAGCGATGCTCCAGAATACAAACTGATCCTCTGACTGCCCGAGGCTCACGGAAAGGCCGACCGTAATGATTCCCGGCAACAAAAGCGGACACCCCATCCAGAGCATTCGCGTGCCACCGAGGGCCGCCACCGCAGCCACGAAGACCACTTGCTCGGCGACCATAGCAATCAATTCGGCTTGGGGATGGCCTTCGGTCATCACCGAGAGCAGGGGCAAGAGCAGCAGATGCACCAGCAGCAAGGCGTAGCGGCCCATCATTCGAGGCTTGCTTTGATGGATGAAAAGCTGGAGCTTTTGAATCATAGGAAAGTTGGTAGCAGAAATATGACAGGCCTGTCGGCGTCAGGAATGAAGGACAAGAACCACCAGCGCGCAGAGACTAGCCAGCGAAGTCAATCGTGGCGAGGGCGTTTCCGTAAAAGCACCCGGCTACTAGGTCGGCTATTCGGGACTCTGGGCAGGCTGGCCTTCCGAGAGGCTGTAGGTGGGCAGGTGCCTGTAGGGAACCTCCAGTGTGAGCAAGTGGAGCGTGGTCACATAAAGCCTGCCACCGAATGCTCCCCAGCGATCGGGCGTCGCTCCCAGCGGATCCCAACTGCCCGCCTTTGAGCCGGTGGTTTCCTGCGTGGCAGCCAGTTGTTTCTCGAGCGCGTCGTACCATTTTTGCCAGTTGTCGCCCCCGGTGTGCACGAGTACCTGCGAGACGTAATACCAGAGATAGCAGTCGCGTGACTTCTGATCTTTTGTGCCAAATGTCGGCAGCACGGCTGTCAGTACGCGGCCCGATTCAATCACTCGCGGATCGATTTTACTCCAGCCAGTATGCAGCCGCATCAGCGTGCCCAAGGCAACCATGCACAGCGACGACGATGGCGATGGCCGCTGGTCGGCCTTGCGGGCATTGTAAAGATAGCTGAGTGCATCGGGGGCGGCGGCCTGCGGAGATGTCGGCGAGGCCACCGTCGATGAGTCGAGCAGGCCTCGCACAAGATCAAATGTTTTGGGCTCGATCGGTATGCCAGCCAGCTGACCCGATCGCAGTGCCACCAGCATCCAGCCACTCACGGAGAGGTCGGCATCGCTAGCGGGCGTGTATCGCCAGCCCCCGAGAAGTGGATGTTGGCTGGCAACGATAAAGCCACAGGCCTTTTCCGCTGCAGGCCGCACGATCGGATCGCCTGTCATTCCAACCGCTTCGCACAGAGCCATCGTGGCGATGCCGTGGCTGTAGAGCCACGAACAGCTATCAGACAGCTTGTCGGAAGTGATATAGAGATCGCCATCCGGCTTTTGTACAGAGAGAAGAAACTCCAGACCCCGCCGCACAGTGTCGCGATGCTTGCCATCGAAGTGGTCGTAGCCGGCGCCCATGAAACTCAAAAGGGCAAGACCCGTGGCAGCGGTATCTGACTGGAGCTTAGGCACATCTTTCTGGGTCGCCCCCGGAAATCTGCCCAGGCTCCAGCGTCCATCCTGCTGCTGCGCTTGCACGAGAAACATGAGGCCGCGTTCCACCGTGGCGTCGGATGCCGAAACCACGCGTTTTTTCTGATCCCGTTTTTCAAATGGCTTGGCAATCTCACGGACGCGGCCCTCCACAGGTAACACAACGATCAGAGCGCGGGGCAAATGGATCGGCTCAACGACAGGCGCGACCCCAGCCTCTGTCGCATCTTCATTCCGACGGGGGCTGCCAATGGCGAGTCCGGCCTGCGAGCCGCCATCACCGATCATGACTTCCGTCGAGAGGTCGTCGCTGGTGTCGTCGCTGCCTTCTGCATTTACTTTACTAGGACCTAGAGCGCTGCTTTGCCAATCGGCTGTACCGCCGCTCGCCGTTGTATTTCGTGCCAGCCTCGCTGCCGGCTTGAGGGCCGCGCTTTGCGAAAGGCCTTCGCCGGCTGGTTGGCCAGGGACAGCCGCACGTGGCGGGCCAGCGGGGAGGGCGTCTGCTCTGCTGCCGCTTTCTGCGGCAGGGCTTTTTTCATTGGCGGCGAGCACTGTGCGGCGCGGCGATGATGTGCCAGATAAACCAGACGCATCGCCCGCCGCGTTTTGGGCAGACCCCTCGCGGGCTGAACGGTTGGGGCTGCGCGGCGAGAGCGGAGCGACCCCAGCAGTCGCTTGTTGGGGTATGTCAGTTGCCTCGCCAGTGGGAGCCTGTTGGCCTAGGGCCGTTGATCCACCGCCCGAGCGAGCAGCCTGTGCCGCGCGAAGAGCGGGCCTTGCTGTCGGCGCGCCTGTTTGCGATCCGCTGGCGGCCTTTTGTGCGGCGGCCGCCGCCGCCGCGCCGCCACTGGCGACATCGATTTGAGTTGTCGGCGTCGCCGCAGCGGCCCCTTGACCAACGCCTTGACGCCCGACAGTTGCCGGAGAGGATGTGGCGGCCGTGGGCCCAGTGGCTTGTGTTTGCGCGTTTGCCCGCCGCGAATCGGCCCGACTGGTTTGGGCCAGAGTCTGTAAATCACCGCGAGACGCGCTGGCCGTTGGATCGGCGGGCCCTGTCGTCTGGATGGCCGCAGAGGGGTTGGGAATGGTCACGCGAGCAGAGCGGTCGGCCGACTGACCCTCCCGCGTCGCGGGGTCGGCTCGACGCTGGGGCTTGAGCTGAGCCACCGGAGCTTGCGTGGGGAGCGTTTTGCTGGGCAGCGAGGAAACCGCCTCGGCTTTTTGAGCGGCAGCAGAAGGGCCGCCGGCCGTTATCTCCCGACGGACTTCTTGCGGAATGGGCACAAGAGCCTCAGCGGGCGTGGGCTGGCTTTGAGTCGCAGAGCGTTCGATTTGCGGCGAGGTCTTTGTGATCAGCGCCACTTCCTTGGGAGCAGCCGAGGCAGCAGAAACGCTCTCTGCGGATTGCTGGCTGGCGGTAATCATGGCCGGTTTGGCTGCGGGAGCCGCAGCGGTATCGACGGCAGGCTGGATCACTGACGTGTCAGCAGTGGTGGGTGAGGGGGCTGTTTGGGCCTCCAGTTTTTGTCTGGCCAGCTCAGCGGCTTTTTCAAGGCTGGCCTCCTTGGCGGTCAGGGTGCGGGCGAGCGCCGCACTGGCCGCCGCTGTCGTCTCGGTCAGTTCTTTGGCTTCTTGTGGCGAAATGCTGCGATTCAATTCGGCTGTCGACGTTTTCTTGGCGGCAGCCTGGGCAGTGTCGGCTTTGAGTTGAACTTCAAGCGGTTTTTCGTGGATGGGTTTGCCTGCCGCCGCAGATCGAGGCGCCTCAAGTTCATAGTCGGCCGAGAGCTTCGGCTTGAGAGGAACCGGGCTCGCCGGAGAGTTTGCAGCGGTTGAGGTGAGGATGCCGAGCTTGGTCGCCACCAAACCGCCGGCCATCAGCATGTGCAAGAGACAACTGCCGACAACAGCCAGCATCAGTCGGCGGCGGTATCCGCGGCCCGAAAGAGAAGTGACGGAGTTTGCATCGTCCAGTGGAATCGCTGACTTGGCCATACCACTTTTGCTCCTCTCTAGTCTCACTTGAGCGGTCACTCAACATCGCTCGACGATTGAACTTGATAATCTTCAACGCCGGCTTGCACGCAGGCATTCATGGCGCCGACGACAAACTTGTGCATGACATTTTCGTCAGCCCGCACAACAACTTTTTGCTTGCCGGGATTGTCGGCAGTGCTCTGCTTGAGCAACCGCTCGAGTTCCACCAGATCAACCGGTCTGGCTCCGGCAAAGTAGCCCCCTTTGCTATCGATATTCACAATGAACTCGCGGGGTCGGCTGGTGAGCGGCTTGGCGGCGCTGGCCTTGGGCAGCACGACATCGATGGAGCGGTCGGCCTCCTCGAGTTTGCTAGCCACCAGGAAAAAAATCATCAGTAAAAAAACGACATCGATCATGGATGTTAAATCCAGGCCCTTTGATAATTCTCCCTTGTCGATGCGGACGCTCATATCATGACTGCTTTACTGGTGCGGGTCGTTCGGCAGTCGGTTTTTGGACGACGGAATCTCCGGAGAGCTGAGCGACAGTGACTCTGCCGCGATTTTCAAAGCGTTCCACTTGCGGCAAGAGCCCTCCCACAACATCGTCCACCGAGCGAAACCCTGCCAGAATTCGGCCTTCCAAATAGTGGGCGAGCATGGCGGCTGGAATCGCCACGCAGAGTCCGGCAAATGTCGTGATCAGGGCAACATAAATGCCGTTGGCCAACTCCGCTGCCCGATTGGCCCCGGCCTCAAGCTTGGCCGTTGTGTAGAAGGCCAGAATCATTCCCTGCACGGTGCCCAGGAGGCCCATCAGCGGTGTGATCGAAGCGGCCAAACTGATCGGCCTGATATTGGCATAGAGCTTGGAGGCCTCGCGGTCCTTCGTGGTATCGACAACATGCTCCACTTCGGCCAGCGGTCGACCGAGCTTTTCAAGCATCGCACGCACAACATGGGCCACGACCGACGGATACTTCTGACAGAGTTTGTAAACCTTGCGGGGATCGAGCGGCCCGGCAGAGGAAAGCTTGCCAAGCGCCTCGACAAACGGCTTGGGGACAAACCGATTTTTTCGCAGGGCCATCATCCGTTCGATGCCGAAGGCTCCAACAATAAGCGACATCGCCGAGATCGGCCACATTAAAAAGCCGCCGGAGAGGAAAAGCTCCCAGAGAGTCTGGACCTGATTGAGATCGTTCATGAAGCTTTCTTCTCTGGTTCTGGTGTGGAAGCTGGAGTCGGACCGAGCGATTGAAGTCGTTTGCGGGCGGCGGGAGTTTGTTGGGAGTCGGGATAGCGTTCGACCAGCTCGGCGTAGAGTTTGCGGGCTTGGTCAGATTTTTCGAGCACTTCAAAGCATCGTGCCGCTTCAAATGTGGCCTGCGCCTGCCAAGGGTGGTAGGCCGGGGGGGCCAGCTTTTCTCCGAAGCCGTAGGCCACTTTGAAAAATGATTTGACGGCGTCTTTGTGTTTGTTCTGCTCGAAGAGCACCTCGCCCTCCATCAATCGAGCCCGAGCGGCGAGTTCGCTGCGAGAGGCGTCGGCCACTGAGCGGTAGCCTTCCAGAGCCTTGTCGAGTTGGCCGAGATTTTGCTGGGCCCAAGCGGCCGCATAACGCACCTCCGGGACGGAGGGCGACTGTGGCGTAAGTGAGAGAAACTGTTCGGCAAGGGTCAGGCTGTCGGCCCACTTCTCCTGCTGTGCGGTGCACTCGATGGCCCGTAGCGAAGCCATGCCGCGCAGTTCAGCGGAGGAGAGCTTGGCTGGGTCTTTGAGCGCCTGAGCAAGAGCCGTCTGAGCCTCGGCAAACTTGCCACTGTTAAACAGCGCCTCGCCAAGGAGGGCCTGGCCGTCGGCTGCCAATGGGCCCGTCGGATGTTGGGCAAGTTGATCGGCAAACGCCTTGATTGCCGACGCGTTGTCGTTACGCATCACAAATGTCCAGCCCAGTTTGTGCCGGGCCTGTTCGAGGAGTGCCGGAGCAGACTTGCCACTACGAGGAGCGGTCCCTGGCTTGACCGCAGGCTCTGGCTTGACAACCGGTGGAATCGCGGCAGATTCACTGTTGATGGCAGACAGATAGGCCTTGGCGGCATCGTCCCAAAGTCCCTTCTGACCGTCACTGGCGCGGGCAACACGATCTTTGGCGGCACGATCTGCAGCGGCGGCGGTCTCCCACTTGGCTTCACCGATTTCTAGCCAAGCCTCGGCGGCCCGATTGCTATTTGGAAAGCGTTCTACGAGTTTGCGAAACGAGGCTTCTGCCTCGGCCCGTTTATTGTCTTGCAGGTGGACCAGCCCGAGTGCATAGAGCACGCGATCGGCGGCGGGAAAATTGGGCTGATCGGCCAAGAGCTGCTGATAGACGATCGCTGCGGCGGCAAATTGTTTATCGCCAGAGAGGCAGAGCCCGGAGATGAGTCTGGCTTCAGCGAGCGTTACGGGCTCGAGCTTTGTCTTGGGGTCTTGTTGGATTGCCAGTAGACGCTGGGCATCTGTTTGGCCGCCTTTAAAATCACCGCTGCGTTGTCGGGCATCGCCCCGGGCCAGTAAGCCAGCGCCCAAAGCCGACGATTCGGGATAGGAATCGATCAGATCGCTCCAGACTTTGATCGCTTCGGGCAGCCGGCCCTTGGCCTCGTGGCACCAGCCACTCGCCAGCAGTGCCCACGGTGCGCGATTGCCCTTGGGCTTGAGCGTGCGGGCCTGTGCGTAGGCCTCGATGGCCGTATCAACTGTTCCAGCATCCTGTCGCAATTGACCCAGCCGATACCAGGCCACGTCAGCCAGCGGTCCGCTGGGAAACTGTAAGACAAGTTGCTCAGCCTGCTTGAGAGCACCGGCCTTGTCGCCGGCCTCGCGTTTGGCCCGCACGGCCAACAGCATCCCTTCACTGCGGCGAGGCCACTGTGGGTGAGCGGCTTCCAGAGATGCGAGCACCTTGACGGCTTCGGCTGGATTTTTGAGCTCCACAAAACAAGTGGCGTCCAGCAGCATCGCCTCGGCCGCGGCAGAGTCTTTGAGTTTTGGGAGGGCAGCAGCGAGAACATCGTGGGCCTTTTGCCAGTGCTTGTCTGCGATCAATGCGGCCCCCTCTCGCGACTGCCATGTGGCGAGTTGTGCGGCCTGTGGATGGGCCGCCACAAGTTCGTGATAGGCAGCGGCGGCCCCTGCATTGTCCCCCTTGACCAAGAGAGCCTCGGCCCGGATCGTCTTGACATCGATGATGGCTTCATCTGCCGAGCCTGCCGCCGGAGGGTATTTTTTCAAAAACCGATCAGCCTGGGCAATCGACTCAACTGCCTTGCCCTGTTCGAGCAAGTGTAAGGCCGTCATCGAGAGCGCCGTTTTGGCCACCGGATCTTCGGGGTGCTTTTCCAAGATGGCAGCATAGGCAGCCGCTGCTTCAACTCGCTTGCCGGTTATTTCCCAGAGAGCATCGGCCCGATCGAGTTGGAGTTTTGCTAGCAACCGATCGTTGCCGCTGTCGGGTTTCGGGGCCTGCTTGGAGAGCGTGTCGAGGGCCTTGGTGGCAATCTCAAGGGCGCGGGGAAAATGCCTGGCGTCGAGTTCGATAATGGCTAAGCGATGCCCCGCTTCAACGGCCCTGGCTCCGCTTAAAGCAATCACCTTCTCGAGCCTAGGCCGCGCCTGATCTGGCTGCTTGGCCTCGATGAGTGCCATGCCTGCCGAGAGCGCGGCCCGTTCGGCCTGTGGCGATGTGGGAAAGTCATCGGCTAATTGTCCAAAGGCAGCAGCCGAGCCGACCCAATTCCTCTGGCTCCATCGGGCGTTGCCCAGCCGCTCCAAAGCGTCGGCCACACGGGGGCCCTTCCCAACTGCCAGCGGTGCTAAAACCTGTTCGGCTTCTGCCGGCGCATTCAAGCTGATGGCTATATCGGCTCGCCAGAGTGCGACATCGACAAACAATTTGTGAGTCGGATAGGCGTCGGCAAATCGCTTGAGCGTGGCGCTAGCCTCCTTGAACTTTTTCATTTCGGCCTGACCGATGCCGAGCGAATATAAAACTTCGGGGAGTCGTGGGGATGTGGCGTGGTCGCGGATCAACTTTTGCCAGGTCTCGATTGCCTTATCGCGATTGCCCGCCTGCCAGAGCGACTCGCCTAAAAAGAAAAGGGCGTCGGGCAGTTGCGGTTTGCCCGGACTCTTCTCCACAAAATCGCCGAGGCTCTTGGCTGCGATTGCATAGGACTCAGGCTTGGCCTGTGTTTGCGCGAGTTGAAACTCCCCGCGGCCGAGTTCCCAGCGAGCCAGAGCGGCAGTTTGGGCATCGGGATTACCGGCAATGACTTCGCGAAATGTTTTGGCAGCCTCAGCCCACTGGTCGTTCTTAAGCTGGCAGATGCCAAGATAGTAACGCCCCTTTTTAGCCAGTGGATCTTGAGGGTGATTTTTGATCAGAGCCACCCACTCCTCGGCCGCCAAGTCCCAGGCGTCGCGATTTTGAAATGCGGCGGCGGAAGCGTAGGCCGCCCGCGCCGCTTCGCTGGAGCCATCGGCTTCGTCGGCCCGTGCAGTCAATGCGGCTGCTCCGACGAATGTCCAGGAGCAACAGATGGCTGCCAGCAGCCAGACACGAAAGAGATTGAAGTTGAGCATAGGATATTATTGTGATCGGAGTCTGATCCAGCGGCAAGTCGCTGGCCAAGTCGCTGGCACTGGCCTAGACAATAGGTCCTTGCAGACTTTTTTTGAGACTGCCAGACTGTTTATCGGCAGTCGTCGCTGCTTGGCTCATGCTACGGTAAAGAGGCATCATGAAAATTGTCGTGCTGGATGGTTTTTCAGCCAATCCCGGAGATCTGAGCTGGGGGCCACTTGAGGCATTTGGGCAATGCACGGTCTATGATCGGACTCCTCCTGCGGAGGTTAGAATTCGGGCGGCCGATGCCGACATCGTGCTGACCAATAAAACGCCGTTGCCGGCCGATGTGCTGGCAGTCTTGCCTCGTCTGCGAATGATTGGCGTGCTGGCCACGGGCTACAACATTGTCGATGTGGAGGCGGCCAAGCGGCAAGGCGTTTGTGTCTGCAATGTGCCTGGGTACAGCACGCCCAATGTTGCACAGGCTGTGTTTGCCCTGATCCTGGAACTCACCAACCGCACCGGCCACCACGCCGAGTCTGTCCGAGAAGGACGCTGGAGCAGGGCCGTCGACTTTTGTTACTGGGATGGAGAGTTAGTCGAGCTCAACGGATTGACGCTGGGCATTGTCGGTTACGGTAAGATTGGTCAGGCCGTGGCAACTGTGGGCCGCGCATTCGGAATGCGGATTCTGGCCCATCGCCGCCAACCCAGCAGCGATCCTGTGTGCGTCGATCTCGACACGCTCTTTTCCCAGAGTGACATTGTCAGCCTGCACTGTCCGCTCACGCCCGAAACGCAGCACATGATCTCGGCAGCCAGGCTGGCCACGATGAAGCCGTCGGCGTTTTTGATCAACACCGCGCGGGGTGGGCTTGTCAACGAAGAGGAGCTAGCCGCTGCGCTCCGCGCGGGGCAGATTGCCGGAGCCGGCTTGGATGTGCTGTGCGTTGAACCGCCGCCAGCGAATCATCCACTTCTGACGGCCCCTCACTGTGTGATCACGCCCCACATTGCCTGGGCCACTCGGCAAGCGCGAGTGCGATTGCTGGAGAGGACGACGGCCAACATCAGCGCGTTTGCCATGGGCAAGCCAGAAAATGTCGTCAACCCTTAACCGCTCTAAAGACCCTTCCGGAGAGACTTATGACTCGGACAAGATTTTATTTTATGGTTGTATCGCTCTTGGCTCTACCAGCTTTTTTCGGCGGTTGTGAGGCAGACACAAAAGAGGCCGTAGCACCGATCCAGACGCGGAAGACCATTGGCAAGACGACGCAGAACGTGCTTGAGCTCAAAGAGGCCCTAGCGGCTGGTGGCGTCTTGGCCGGATCCGCAGCAGAAGGCGGTGGGCTCGAGGTCTACGCCGATGCCTACCGCTCCAGCGTGGCAAAGATTGCGGGGATCGCCGTGACGCAAAAGATGCAGATGTACGAAGCTGAGCACGGGTCTGTGCCGGCCACGCACGCAGATTTTATGACCCACATCATCGAGCCGGGGAAGCCTAACGGACTGGCCCTGCCGATGCTGCCGTACTATGAGGAGTACTCGTTTAATCCGCAAACCAAGTCACTGGTTGTGGTGGAGTTTCCGGCCAAAAAAGAACAGCGTCAGAAGGAAACAACCGGTGCATCAGGCCTTTAATACGTCGCTGGGCGGCGACTCTAGGAGAAATCAATGATTGTCCAACGCGTAAAATACATTCTTTGGGCTGCCGACATGAACCGTGCGGTGCGGTTTTATAGCGATCTGTTTGGGGGCAAGGTGATCCGCCAAAACGATGTGATTGCCGAGGTTGAAATCTTGGGATCGGTGATCGGCATCCACTCCGGGGGCGAGGGCAAGCGAACATGGACAGGCCTCAGCTTTCAGATTGCCGACGTCATTGCGGGGTCGCAAGAAGTGGTTCAAGCCGGCGGCGAACTCACGCGCAAGCCCGAGCCAGAAGGGGGCGAGCCACCGCATCTAGCGATGTGTGTCGACCCGGAGGGGAATGAGTTTATGCTGTCGCGCAAGCGGGGCTCAATCTAAATCTTGCGGCCGACTCAAAACGTGCAGGGCTCATCGCGGGGCAGCGGCCGAGGCAGAAAGTCAGCCAGCCGGAAAATGCCACCGCCGTCGATGACGATCTGCGTGTCGGGAGTTGCAAAACTCGGCAATCATTTGCAGGCAGGCTCCGCACGGCACAATTCCGGGAAGAGGATTTCCCGTTCGATCGTGGGCCGTCAAAGCGATCTGCACAAGCTTACGATGTCCGGAGGTGACACCGGCAGCAATAGCGTTTCGCTCAGCGCAAAGCGTCAGGCCATAAGAACTGTTCTCGACATTGACGCCGCTAGAAAGGAAAATAGAGCCGTTGCCGTCGGCCGCAGGAAAAACAGCCACAGAGCCAACATGCCCGCCGGAATAAGACGGGTAGGCCTTGCTGCACAGCAAGGCGGCAAGCGGTGATCAGAGTTTCGGCATTGACCGGGTGGCTGATCTGAGTTGCCATCGCAGAGCCTGCTTTGTGTCGATCGGGAACACTGGCGTTTTAAGCCGCATGAGTATTACAATAAATAACCACCGAAGTGCGCAGCCACTTTAGCGCTGGTGGTCGAACCCATGCTGGCCACCGGCGGATCGGCCGTGCGAACCTGTGAGATCATCCGCGACGCGGGCATTCCGCGAATCATTTTTATGCCCCTCATCGCCGCACCGCAGGGCATCGCCTGCCTGCAGCAATCAATGCCTGATGTTTCGATCCATGTTGTCGCGATTGATCAAGGGCTCAACGACATCGGGTTTATCGTGCCGGGCCTATGGGGATGCGGGCGACCGGCAGTTTAGCACCACACTGCCGATCGACGGCTAGGTTTTATTTTTCCAGCAACGGTGTTTAATCGCATTGAGCGGTCACTTTTTTCTGGGAATCGTTTGTTGATGCGAGCTGTCGATATTATCCGCAGCAAACGCCACGGGCATGCGCTCACTCGATCAGAGATTCAATTTGTGGTGGACGGCATCGCCTCGGGCTAGGTGCCCGACTACCAGTGGGCGGCTCTTTTGATGGCGATTGTCTGGCGGGGCATGACAAGCGATGAGACCGTGGCCCTGGTAGAGGCCATGCTTCACTCCGGCACCGTGATGGATCTCTCCGACATCCCCGGACCCAAGATCGACAAGCATCCCACCGGCGGCGCGGGCCGCAGCGATGTTTTGTCGCGTATCGATCCGACACCAGGTATCGTGCTGCATAAGAAAGTGGGCGACTGTGTGGTCGTCGGCGATGTGATTGCAGACTTTCATCTGAACGCAACGCATGCCCGATCGTTGCCAGCAGCCATCGAACAGTTCACAAAAGCGATTGAGATCACAGATGCTCCTGGAGCACAGCAACCCCTAATCCTGCAGCGGCTTTAAAAATAACGGATGAGCAAGGCGACCCAATCCCTTTGAGTTTCGGTTCATTCTCTTTTGATTCTGCACGGAAAGGACGGCCAGCCAGTGGAGTGTTTGAATCCTTTCGGGGCCTCTTGGGTATGGCGGCCATTCTCTTGGCGGCCTACTGTCTGTCGGAGAATCGCCGCGCTATTTCAATGCGGATGGTCGTCGGTGGCCTTTGCATGCAGTGGCTGTTTTGATTTTTTCTGCTGCGGTCTGAGGCTGGAAGAACAGCGCTTTTCTATGCGGTCCGCTGGGTCGAATCGATTCTTAACTGTGCGCAGGCCGGGGCGGCATGCAGGTGGTGATGCGGGGAGTTGCGGCAGTGACAGGCTGGGTGCTGGGATCGAGTGGCGCTGAAACGCTCGACGCGGCCGCGCGAGGCACGCGAGATGGCTTGATGCTGGCTGTCAATGTGGCCGCCATGCTCATTTCATTCACCGCCTTGATCGCGCTCTGCAATCTGGGGCTGGGTTGGATCGGCAGTTGGTGGGGCGATGAGGCTCTCTCGCTGCACGTTGCGCTGGGCACGCCGCTCGCCCCCGTGGCATGGCTGTTGGGTGTGCCATGGCAAGATTGCCCAGCGGTTAACCTCTGGCCGCGTCTATTCGGTGGGCGATTTCTGGAAACGCCTCGCTGAACGCGTGTCCGCTTTTTGAGCGGATTCCCATCCAGACGAGCAATCCTCTGCGAAAATTACGAAACGGTATGGCAAAGTGACGATGGACGCGAATCCACCACGGCCGTAGCCGCGTTACCTCGTCCAGACTCAGCGAGGCTTGATCGGGCCGATGCTTGGCGTGGTGTTTGAGCAGATGGTAGGTGTCGCACTGCTGGAGTAAACGCAGCAGGCCGCCCAGGCAAAATGCTGCCAGACGATTTTCCTTCGGCAGGGCAAACGAGATTTGAAAGTCGATCAGCAGCGGACGGCCCTTCAAGTCGACTAGAATATTTTCGCGTTTGTGCAAATCGACGTGGGCCATGTTGCGACTGTGCACGCCGGCCAGTATTTTTTTCAGGCGGCGAAAAAACGCATCGTCAACCCACTCGCCTTCGGCCAGCGCATGGCCCTCGATGTATTCGCGGGAGATTGCGTTTGGCAGAGCCCGCCCATCGACGCAGACAGGTCCCAGCGATTGCGGGATCCCTGTGATGCCATCCAGGCGGTCCATGAAGCCCTGTTCTCGCGAGGCCAGATAACGGCCCAGCCAACGCATCGGAAAAATCAAGACCGGCTGCTGGCGATTGAATTTGCACAGGGCGCGATGGGTGCTCGACTTATAAATCCCAGTCGCCGCCCACGAATCGTGTTTGAATATTTCGTCAAGCGTAAATCGCTGGCCGTCAATTTCCACAATCTCTGGCGGTTCGCTTCTGCCCAGCGCCCGAAAGATGCTGGGCCGGGGTCGGGGATCGGCGGCGGCGACAGCTCGCGTGTGGGAATGGACCGAGGATGCGAAAGCAGCCGACGCCGAGGTCGCGGTTTTAAGTCTGTGAGCCATCCCGTGCGGTGCCTCTGAATTGGGGTTGGAGTCTGAGTGGAGTTGTCCGATGAGGGAAGCTTTCCCGATCTTCGATTCGACGTCCCGAGGGTCTCTGGGTGAGACAAACCCAAATCTGCAGCTCGTGCAGGGAAGGTTGCCACTCACGCAAGTTGCCGGGCCAGCCCATTTGCCCGAGGCTGGCCGTATTCCCGTCGCTTGCGCTCGGAGCTTGGCAGGAAGTCGCGGAATCTGCGGTTCTGAAAAGCCCGTAGCATCAAAAATAGATTCTGGAAAAACGAGAGGAAAGTTTCAGATAAACTCTCGGCAGTCCTCTTCCCCGCGCAATGCGACGGGGGCTTTTTCAGACCACCCTCACCGGCGAATTGTTTATTGCTATGAAACCGTCCCAGCCTGCCAAATCCAAGCCTCTCAAGCCGCCCTACGCTTCAAAAGGCCGATCCTCTGTCGCCCCTGTGCTTGCCACGGCGACGGCGAAAAGCCCGCCATCGCCGGAGCGGCATCAGGGAAAAAATGAGGAGAAGTATCACGGGCTGCGGGCCTGCGAGGCTCTTTTTAACCGTCGGCCGGCAGACATTATTCGGGTTTATATTATCGATCAGCGGCGGCGGCACTGCGCTCGCTTACTGGAATGGTGCGCCAGCAATCGGCGTGGATTTCAGGTGGTCGAGCAGGAAAATCTCTCGCGCATCAGCGGCACGATCCACCACGAGGGCATCGCCATATTGGCGCGTGAAATTCCCCGGTTGGGCACGCCTGAGTTTTCGATCGCCCTTGAAAACGGCCGCTTGAAGGGGCCGCTGCTCTATCTGGATGGCGTTCACAATCCGCACAATGTGGGCTCAATTTTGCGAACTGCATCCCACTTTGGCGTCGGCGCCGTGCTAGGGGCCAGAAATGATTTGCCACCCCTTTCGCCAGCGGCCGTACGGGTGGCCGAAGGGGCGGCAGAATGTCTACCGGTCTACGCACTGGCTGATGCTCCAGCCGATCTGGATCGCTTAAAGCGGGCCGGATTTGAGATCGTGGCAACTTCAAGCCATCGCGGTGATCTGGTTTATGCCTCGCCTTTGGGACGCAATGTCGTGTTGGTGCTGGGCAGCGAGGGCGAGGGTATTTCCCGCCCCATCGAAGGTTTGGCCGATCGGCTGATCCGGATTCCCGGTACGGCTGTTGTGGAGAGTCTCAATGTCTCCGTCGCGTGCGGCATCCTGTTGAGCGAAGTGTGGCGGCATCCAATCGGGCCATCTCCAGGGGTGGCCGCTGGGGCTGGCTCGTCTGGACGCAGGGGCGTCCGACCTGACAACCGCGGGCGACAGAGGCTCGATACCACTTCGCCATCCCGAGCCAGGCGGGTCAATAAGTGATCGCGTCGCTGCCAGGCCTCACTGATGAGGCGGGTTTTGAGAGAACGCCGAATCCGCCGCTTGCGGTTGTCGAAATGAACCGTGTAGTGAATCCACCAGGTGCCGTTGTTGCACCACAGATGATGGTTTTTATTCTTCGAACAAACCCGAATCGATGGGCGAGCAAGTGCCATAACTCACAACCTTTCCCTACAGAGGAAAGGAAGGTGCTTTCGAGTTTTCAAACAACCAGATCGATCCCTAGCCTGAGGCATTACGGAGCATTCCGAAAACGCCGGAATGCCGATGGCAGGCCGCAGAGCCAGCCATGCCGATCAACGGGATGACAAGCCAGAGGCTGCCAAGCGAGGGATGCAAAACCCAGTCAAGAACCCAGTCAAGATCTACCGAAAGCTTCGTTGAGAACCATTCCCAACGCACATCCTCCTGAACTGTTGCCAGTTCAGGTCACCACCTTTGCTTTCGCGAGGTTGGTAGAAGTCGCCCATCAATCGATATTGGGGGCGAAACTCCTTCGAAGACAGGATGTTTTAAGTGTCCTTCCTACGCCATAAGTATAGCCCACCGCAGCGAAAAAAGCGAGTCCATAAGCGGCATTTTGCCCGCCAGTTGTGTCATAGAAGTTTTAGCCTGTCAGCCGGCGAATCGATCCAGCAAGTCAAGAAACTCCGGGCGTTTCAAAGCGGTCTGGGGACAAAAACTTGATTGTGGGAGGGGCCTCGTCGAGGCACTGTGTCGCCAGCTCGGCGAGAATCTCACCGATCACTGAGGCAAACTTAAAGCCGTGGCCAGAGAATCCGGCGGCAATGGCGACGGCCGGATAAGCGGGATGCCGGCCGACTGTAAAGTGGCTGTCGCGCGACATCGTATACATGCACGCTGCGTGGCTGGTGCAGCGATTACTGACGGCGGTCAGGTGACGGGCAAGCATCCGTTCCACCCGCTGTTGCTCGGCGGTGTCGAGTGAGGAATCGAGCGTGAGCGGATCGACAACGGGCTGGCCGCCAGTGTGTTCGGCAATTTTTATCCCGCGATCGTCTAGTTGAGGAAAGCCGTAGAAAAACCCTTCGGGAGCATCCAATGCAAAGCAGGGAAAGCGACCGGCCGCATAGGAGACACGAGGCGATTCGGCAGCGGTCTTTGTCGCATACCAAAAGAGCGATTTGCGCAGCACCGTGAGCTTCAGGGATGGTAATTGCAGCAAGCCCTCCGCCCACGGCCCCGGACAGAGCACCAGTCGATCGCAGGTGAATGTGTCGCGATCGGTTTGCAAGGTAACGCTGCGACCAGCAATCCTTCCAGTACCGCCGCTCTTGTCCGCCTGCCAATTGAGCACGCTGACGCCGTGGCGAATCTCCGCCCCAGCCTTCGCGGCTGCTTCGATGTGGGCCCGCACGCATTCCTCGACGAATAAGTAGCCAGCCTGCGGTTCGTGAATTGCTTCCCATGCCTCCGGTAATCGCAAGCCTGCCCAGCGATGGCTAACACTCTGCGGAGAGAGTTCTTCGATTGAGAGGCTATGAATTGCAGCCGATGTGCGGACGCCTTGGAGCACCTCACTGGCAGGCGGCCCGCCGATCACAAGGCCGCTTTCGACCAGAAGCGTGCGGCCCACCGTCTGCTCTAACTCACGCCAGAGTTCGTAGGCCCTGAGTAGGAGCGGCACGTAATCGGGGTGTTCAAAATAGGCGCGACGAATGAGCCGCGTCTGGCCGTGCGAACTGCCTCGATCGTGGGCGACGGGAAAGCGGTCGATGCCGAGCACTCGTCGGCCTCTTGCAGCGAGGTGGTAGAGGGCGGCGCTGCCGATCCCGCCGGTGCCGACAACAATCGCATCGTAATGGTGGTGGAGAGGCATTGGCGAGACGTAGGGGAGGGGAGGCCGCAACGCAAAATGTTTTGGCGAGCCGCTGAATGGTTCGGTTGTGGGAGCGGCCGCACCTCTCGCGCTCCGGGCTTTTTAGAAACGGGGCAATCGCTGCCTCTATTGATTACGCCAGTTCGAAGAGGGCTTCAATCTCCACCGGAACGCCGCTAGGGAGCGAGGCCACGCCGACGGCGCTGCGCACGCCGATGCCGAGTTCACGGCCCCAGATCTCCGCAAACAACTCACTGCACCCATTGAGCACATGCGGGTGCTGTTCAAACTCGGGCGTGCAACTCACCATGCCAAGCACCTTGATAACTCGCCGCACTCGATCAAGCGTGCCGACGGTGGCCAAGAGCGTGGCTAAGAGCGTGAGGCCCACTTGCCGGGCAGCCTGCTTGCCCGCATCGGCATCAAGATCAAATCCGATTTTTCCGCGCACAAGCGTGCCATCAGGCAGAATCGGGAGATGACCGGAGGCATAGAGGAAGTTACCGACCACCAGGCTGGGTGTGTAGGCTCCGATTGGCTTGGGCGCAGGGGGCAGCGTCAGGCAGAGCGATTCAAATCGCTGCCCAACAGAAAGCTGATCGAGCGGGTGAGAGGCTGTCGTCATGGGAAGAACTCTTTCAGAAAAAAAGGAGTCGGCTGAGCCCCTCTAGAATACCGCGCAGGCAATCGCACTCGTGCTTTGTGTGTCTGCCAAGAATCGCAGTTGACGGTTTGCAGGAGCTCTGGAGTATCGTAACAGCCACGAGCGGCTAGCAGGCAGCGACGAATCAGCCACGCCGCAGAGAGTTTTAAGCAGGCCCCCGCCACGGTATCAAGAAGCATCGATTGGAGTCAAATGAGCATTCAAGACAGCAGACTGGCGGGGTTACTGCCCGATGGCACAGCCGACTATCTGGCGACGCTCTTGGCCCGCCAACCGGTTGTGATTCGGTTGACCCCGCCGCGTCGCACGAAGCTAGGCGATCACAGGCCGCCCTCATTGAAGCAGGCGGCACATCGGATATCAGTCAACGATGACCTCAATCCCTACGCGTTACTGACCACGCTGCTCCACGAGATTGCGCACGCTACCGCATGGGAAAAATACCGACAACGAGTTCGCCGCTTAAAGCCGCATGGATCAGAGTGGAAAGAAGAGTTTGAAACCATTCTGCGGCCGGTAGTAGCTGGAGGCACGCTCCCGGCCGACATCGCTTTCGCACTGGCCGCCTTCATGCAAAGTCCAGCGGCCACCACGTGCACCGATCGGGGCATCATGCTGGCACTGGCCCGCTACGACACCCCGAGGCCGGGCTTTTTGCTCGTCGAGGAATTACCAATTGGAGCGGTCTTTCGCATCGGGAGCGGGAAAGTTTTTTGCAAAGGACAGCCACTGCGCAGCCGCCACCACTGCACCGAGTGGAGCACTGGCCGCATCTACCGTGTGCATGGACTGAGCCGCGTGGAACGCTTGGAAGAGCCACCGGAAAAGCCAGAGTCTCCCGGCCTTTCATTCAACGCGTTTGCGTCTGTGCAGCGTTTTGTGCGGCAGCTTTTTTGATGAGCTGCTCGCCTTCCTGAATCACTTCGCGGGCAGTCGCCTTGAGTTTTTGCTTGTCAACAGTGACCTGCACGGAGGTGCCGTTTTGCTGAATCTGAATGACTCCAGCGACGACGAGTCCACCAGCCACGAGTGCCAACAAGATAATAGTGCGAATCATAAGGGGTTTCTCCGAGGAGGGATTTCTCTTGTCCTTTGCAGACATCGATCGTTTCGAGTTTGTCTTTGACGGGCGGGAGAGTAGCAGAACCCTGTGACTGAGCAACAGCGATTTTTCGCGGTGAAAACGCTGGCATGCCGGCGTGGGAAGTGACGGCCCTGGTCCCTCAGCCGATATTTCCCACGCAGGCGGGAATCGAGTGGCGTTGGTAAATGAGCAAAGCCAACGGCTAGGCCCGTGCAGCCCACGAGCAATTTGTTTATGCTGATCTCTAGAGCTATTTCAATGGGTGATCAGATGACTTCGCTCGTTCCTCACGCGGTTTTTTTCGTCGAAGGGTTCTCCTTATGCTGCGACAATTTCGTTGTGTTTTCTGGGGCCAGCATTGTGTATCGCAACACGCAACTTTGGTGCTACTGCTTTGGGCTACCGGCGCGATTCTATCCCCGCTGCTGTGCCGGCAGAGTGCGCGGGCGGCCGAACCGGCTGCCGCAGAAAAAAATACCGACGAGCGAGTCATTCAGGCAGCGAATGCGTATGCCGAAGCGTTCAATAAACGCGACTACACGGCGCTAGCCGATCAGTGGACAAGCGGTGCCACGCTGATCGAAGGCGATGCCCGCCTGGAGGGCCGCGAGGCAATTCTCAGGTCGCTGCAAGGTTGGCTTTCTCGGCACCCGCAGGCGACGCTGCAAATTAGGATCACCGGCGTACAGCTTGTCGCCACGACGCTGGTTCGCATAACCGGCGTGCTGGCATTTACGCGCAAGGTGGGAGAAAAGTCGCTGGAATCGCGGTTTGAAAGTCTGCGAGTGCTCGAGGATGGCCAGTGGCGGTTGGCGGAGTCGAAGGTGCTGCCCAACCAGGCCGCTGCCCTGGAAGATTTCGAGTGGCTGATCGGCACATGGAATGCCACCGATCCCCAGAGCGGGGCGTCGATTGAGACCATCTATGAGAAAGCCGTCGACGGCCATGCCATTCTAGGACGCACGAAGATCAAATCGAAGGCCGTCAATGCGTTTGAAGCCATCGATGTGATTCACGCCGACCGCGATACCGGCGGCATCCGCTCCTGGATTTTTGATTCAACAGGTGCTCGGGCCGAGGGGTTCCTGGAATCCAACGGCACGACATTCAACCGCACGCTCGTCGGCACGCCGGCCGATTTTGTCGACGGCCGCCAAGCTGAGTGGGTGCAGGTGATTGCCCCTACGGGTGACGGGCGGTTTACGATGCAGTCGATTGAACGCACGCTCGACGGCGTGCCGCTGCCCGATGGTGAACCGCTCCACTTCAGAAAGATTCGTTGAGCTTGGAGCCGCGGCAGCGTTTTTTGTAAACCGTTTTTGAAAAGAGAATTCGAGCTAAAAAAGGGAGTCGCAGCATGCGTCGCAGTCGATCTTTAAATGCTGGACTGTGCTTTGCCTTTGTCGGAGCGATTGCCTTGGCACAGGCGGTGGTTCTGCCGCAGGCGGCATGGTCACACGGCGGCGGCGGCGGTCATGGCGGCGGCCCCCGCGGGGGTGGTGGGGCACGACCGGGCGGCGGTGCCCGCGCAGGGGGCGTGGCTGGCCCAGCCGGCAGAAATGTTGATGGGGGTCGCGGGCTGGACGGCGGCGGAGCCGGTCGCGGGCTGGACGGTGGCGGCCGGCTGGATGGTCGGGCCGTTGGAGATGTTCGCGGTCTGGACGGCGTGCGGGCAACCGCTGGCGTCGGCCATTTTGCCGGTGATGCCGGGATCGGCCATGCCGATCTGGCGAGGATTGCCAACCAGAGCGTGGCTCGCGGGGCGGTCGGCCGAAATGCCGTGAGGCCCTACTCCAATGCGAGCCTTGCCAGCCGAGGCAATGTTGTGCGGAGTAATTTTTACCGCGGTGGATGGTATGGAGGGCGAGGCTGGTATGGCGCGCACTTCAATCAATGGTGGCCGGGTCGCTGGTATGGTGGCTTTGGCTGGGGGTTAGGGGCGGGGCTTTTGTGGGCCGATCTGGCGTCGTGGGGCGGCTATGGCACGACTCCGGTCGCCTATGATTACGGCAGCACGATTTGCTACCAAGATGATGGCGTCTATGTGCAGGGCAGTCGCGTTGGCACGGCGGAAGAATATGGCGATCAAGCCGCTCTGCTGGCAGCCCAAGGGGCGGCCGATAAAAAAGTGCCTGCCGACGATGATCAGTGGCGTCCGCTGGGCGTCTTTGCGTTGGCCCGTTCCGAGGAAACAGACCCCAGCGCGTTTATGAGCCTGGCCCTTGATAAAGAAGGGCTTTTACGCGGTTCTTATTACGACGCCGTTTCCGATACGAGCCAAAATATCACTGGCAAAGTTGATAAGAAAACGCAGCGTGCTGCGTGGACCATTGGCGACAAAAAGACTCCGCTCTACGATGCCGGCTTAAGTAATTTAGCCCAGCAGCAGACGACGATTCTGGTGCATCGCGAGGGAGGCAAGGTGGAGCAGATGCTGCTGGTGCGAGTGGAGGACGACGCTGCCAAAGATGGAGCTGGCACAGACGCGGGCGATAAAGAAGATGAAAAAAGCCTGGATCCTGCGGTAGGCGCTCGTGACAAGGCCACGCCCTCGACCGATCCCGTGCCTCATGAGTGAGTCCAGAGCCGCTGGCATACGAATTGAAACCTGCTGCCGACGCTGGCTGATCCCAGGGATCGTTGCCTTTTGCTCAACGATCGCCTGCGCCGAACCGGTAGCTCCGCCGTCAGGATCGCTGCAAAAAGAATCCGCCGAACGCCGTCCGCGGAAAATGAATGCGCCAGATCCGATTCGGCAGATGCAGATCGATGCCGAAACGACCGGCCGGGCGGCGTGGGGCCACTGGGGCGATCAGCCCGAAAAGTATGCCGCCTGGAGCAACCATAGCAATCGTCTGATTCCGGTCTACACATTTGGCATAACGTTAGAGGCAGTCTCCGGAGCCAATAGCCCCTATCGAGACGCCGGGCGTCTCGCTTCCCTCTACGGCCGTGAACCTGACGGCGCGCTCAACCCGACCGCCGATTACTTTGATCAAACAGATGTTTATCGGCTTCAGAAAATGGCTGCCGAGGCAGGTAAAAAATACATTGTGCTGATCGTGTTTGACGGCATGGACTGGCAGATGACTCGCACCGCAGCAATCGCTGTGGGGAGTGCTGCGAGCGCACAGGGCGGACGGATGTACGACAGTGGGCGGGGCGGAGGGTTTGCTTTTCAGGACTACCGGGGCGTAGCGACCGACTTTGGACTCTGCGTGACAAGCCCCGCCAACGACGGCACAAAAGTTGATGTCGACGCGCAGGCTGTGCGGAATCCTGGGGGCAACACCCACGGCGGCTACGACGCCAAACGGGGTGGCGAAACTGCCTGGCAGAATCTCACCGAGCTGCGCTATCTGATTGGCCGCGATCGCTCGCGGGCAGATGCCGTCACCGATTCAGCCGCGTCGGCGACATCCCTGTGCACCGGCCGCAAGACCTACAACGACGCCATCAATGTGGATGTGCAGGGAGAATCGCTGGAGCCGATTGCCCGCACGCTGCAAAGGCAAGGTTATGCGGTGGGGGCGGTGTCAAGCGTGCCTGTCTCGCATGCCACACCGGCCTGCGCGTACGCCAACAATGTCAGTCGCGACGATTACCAGGACATTGCCCGCGACCAGTTGGGGCAGCCATCCATCGCCCATCGCAGTCAGCCTCTCCAAGGCCTCGATGTGCTGATTGGCGGAGGCGCTGGCGTTCTGGGCAAGGGGGAGTCTGATCAGGGGAAAAACTTTGAGCCGGGCAATAAATATGTGGCCGATTCGACGCTGGCGGCAATCGACGCGGCCAGCGGCGGGCTCTACCGCACGGCCCTGCGAACGGCAGGTCGCAGGGGCGACGAGGTACTGGCCTTAGCGGCAAGCGATGCCGTGGCTGGCAGACTGAGGCTGTTTGGTTTTTTTGGCACGCCTGACGGACATCTTCCCTACCAAACCGCCAATGGCGATTTCGATCCTGTCGGAGATCGATCCGCTCAGAACGGGGTTGATGCTCTCAAGCGAAAGTATGGTCCGATCACTCCCTACACCCAAGCAGATATTGATGAAAATCCAACGCTGGCCGACATGACGCGGGCCGCCCTAGAGGTGCTTGGCAGTCGGGAAAAGTTTTGGCTGATGGTCGAGGCGGGAGATGTTGACTGGGCTTCGCACGCCAATAATATCGACACCGCCATCGGCGCCGTGAAAAGCGGCGACGACGCCTTTCGAGCCATCGTCAAATGGATTGAGCGTCGCCATGCTTGGAACGACACAGCGTTAATCGTGACGAGCGATCACGGCCATCTGTTTGTGCTCACCGACCCGGCGGCATTTACCGGCGTTGGCTCGGTCGACAAGTAAGGTCGGCTAGAGCGCCGGTGGATTAGGAGTGAATCAAGGCCTTCATCTCGCGGACGGCTTGCGTGAAGCCGACGAGCACGGCCCGCGATACGATCGAGTGGCCGATGTTGAGTTCGCCCATGCCGTTGAGTTTTGCGACGGGCTCGACATTGCGGTAGGTGAGGCCGTGACCAGCCGCTAGCTGCAGCGAGGCGAGTCGCACCATCGCCGCACCGCGCGAGAGTTCAACGAGCCTACCGTGCTGCTCTTGCGGGCTCATCGCATTGGCATAGCTGCCGGTGTGGAGTTCCACGGCATCAACGCCCAGATCGACAGCCGCATCAATCTGCTGGGCCGAAGGATCGATAAAAAGAGAGACCGCAATCCCGGCACCGCGCAGTCTCTTGACCGCTTCGGCCACGGCCAATGTATTGGCGACAATGTCGAGGCCGCCTTCGGTCGTAACCTCCTCGCGTCGTTCCGGCACCAGCGTCACTTGATCGGGTTTGACACGACAGGCGATGGCAATCATCTCCTGCGAGATGGCTGCTTCGAGGTTGAGCTTCACTTGAACCGTCTGCCTGAGCACCTCCAGGTCGCGGTCTTGAATGTGGCGGCGGTCTTCGCGGAGGTGGACTGTGATCGCATCGGCGCCGCCGAGTTCAGCGAGCGCAGCAGCCCAAACGGGATCTGGCTCGACGGTGCGACGAGCCTGCCTGAGCGTGGCAACATGATCGATATTAACGCCGAGTGACGACATCGCTTGGGTTCCTCTTGAAACCGTCAGACTGACTGAATCAGTCGGCCTTTTTCAAGAGGATCACGGCATTGCCGCGGGGAGTGCGCACCTGCAGCACCACGCCCTCGCTCTCGGACTCCTTTTCGATCGCCTCGGCAAACTCTGCCACAGTGCTGACGGCCGTTTTACCAACCTTGCGAATCAGCACTCCGGGACCAATCCCAACCCCGGCAGCCACCCCATCAACATCGACGCGGTCGACCAGCACGCCGTCGTAACCTTGATAAGAATCTTCGGTTGCTAAAGCCTTATCGCTGATCTCGAGCCCAAAAGCTTTGGAGTAAAAGGTCTCCTCGGCCCCACTCTCTGGGCGCGGGGCTTGGCTGGATTGGCTGGCAAGTTTCTTATCCGGCAACGCCTTGACAGAGACTGTCAGCGGTACGGTCTTGCCGTCGCGGAGCACAGCGAGTGAGTGCGGCTTGCCGATCGCTGATCGCTCTACAACTTCCTGCAGCGAACGAGGGCCGTCGACAGGCAGGCCGTCAAAATCGGTGATCACATCAAGCTCTTGAACGCCCGCAGCGGCCGCCGGCGTATTGGGCATCACCTCTGTGACAAGGGCACCTTTTTTATCTTTGATGCCTAGCTTTGCAGCCATTTCCTTGTTGAGCGTCCCGATGGCGACACCGAGAAAACCCCTCTGCACTGAGCCGTTGGCAATCAGTTGCTCGCTCACCCAGCGGGCCAGATTGATCGGGATCGCGAAACCAATCCCCTGATACCCGCCGCTGGAAGAAGCAATCGCCGTGTTGATGCCGATCACCTCACCGTTGAGGTTGACCAGCGGCCCACCGGAATTGCCGGGATTGATGGCTGCGTCAGTCTGTAAAAACTTGGCCCGCCGCGCACTTTCGAGTTCGCGGCCCTTGGCGCTGATGATGCCAGCGCTGACGGTGGTGTTGAGTTCGAACGGAGTGCCGATAGCGATCACCCAGTCGCCAATTTCGAGTTTGTCTGAATCTCCAAGCTTGGCTGTCGGCAGATCGTGAGCGTCGAGCAATCGCACGACGGCCAGATCACTTTCTGGATCGGTCTTGATTTCGGCGGCCTTGAAAATGCGGCCATCGGGGAGTTCGACAGTGACCGTGTCGGCTCCTTCGACGACATGATTATTGGTGAGCACAATCCCGGACTTATCCACAATCACGCCCGAACCAACACCCGAACGCCGGGGCATCTGGGGGCCGTTTTGACCATGAAAGTCAAACCCCTCTGGCACTCCGTCGCGAAAAAAGTTTTCAAAAGGCGTGCCTTTAAACGGATTTTCGCCGGCCCCCGGACGTGGCTCGCCTTGTGGCTTGTCCCGCTCCCCGCGTGGCGGTGCCCGTTTGGCAGTCTTGGCGGGTTTGGATTCGCTGCGGACGACAACGACGCTCGGCGTGGCTTGTTGGGCAGCGTGGCGAAATGCCTTTGAGAGGGAAGTGGCGTGAACCATGGCCTCTGCCGTGGTGGGATCCGCTTGGGCCCACGCGGAGTGAATGTCCCACGGAGCAAAAGCGAATAGGCCGGCAAGCAGGTGCGCGACGAAAAAAGAAGCGGGGACTGCAGTTTTCATGGTTCGGTTTACCTTCACGGCGAACGGGAGAGGGATGAGAGTAATCGGCAGTAAAAATGGCGGCTGAAAACCAGCAACCAGCACTCATAAATCTATTGTAGGCACCAGCGGCATTCTAGGCAGCAGGGAAGTCAGTCGGCCAGCAGTCCAGACCGCTGCAGCGGGTATTTTTTTCCCGAGGCTCTTTCCATACGCATCGATTTGGGAGAGGGTTCAGCGATTATTAATAAAGATGCACCCACGCCGGCAATTCTAAGGCTACCTTGCCATCAGCGGCGAGTCGGGGGGCCACTTTGGGTCGATCAGATTGACAGGTTCCGGCGGCCGGGCGTACGATTGCCAGAATCAGTTATTGACCGCGATTGACCGCGAAAGTATCGACCCGCATGGCCAAAAGGGAACGCCCATCCGCACCCCAAGCGGCCGTCGATGTGGCCGCGTGCCAGCAGCGAATTGGATATGAATTTCGCGATTCAGGGCTGCTCATTTCTGCTTTGACCCATGCGTCCGGAGCGCAGCACAGGCTGGCTTCAAACGAGAGACTGGAGTTTCTCGGAGATGCGATTTTGGGATTCATTGTCTGCGAGTCGCTTTACAGCCTCTTTCCCGACTCGCTGGAAGGGGACCTCACTCGAATCAAGTCGGTGGTTGTGAGTCGGGAAACCTGCCGGCAGATTTCCGAACAGCTTCAACTGGTCGAATTTTTAATTGTGGGCAAGGGCCTGGCAGTCAATAAGCCCGTGCCGCCATCGGTGTTATCGGATCTGTTTGAGTCGCTGGTGGCGGCGATTTACCTCGACGGCGGGATCGAGCCGGTTCGCTCGCTGGTGAGGCGTTTCATCGAACCCGAAATCGTCAAGGTGGCTGCCGGCGAACAGGGGCTTAACTACAAGTCGCTGCTGCAGCAATTATCACAGCGCGATTTTGGCATCACGCCGACGTACCAGGTTGTCGAGGAGTCGGGGCCAGATCACAGCAAGAGTTTTCATGTGTCGGCGAAGATCGGCACGCGCAGCTACGGACCTGCATGGGGCCGCAACAAAAAAGAGGCCGAGCAGCGCGCCGCCTCAAACGCCTTAGATGAATTGCGAATGGATTCGGCTCCCCCCGCCAGCGTGTAGGCTCGGTGCAACTCGCTCGCCCCGCCCGCGAACTATCCGTCAGACCGCACAAATGTGCCGTGGACGGGGCTCATCTTGGCCGACCCCTATGCTCTTGGAAGTTGAGCAACGTAGGATTCTTTATTCGCTCGGGGGCTTAAATGCACACACCCAATCCAATCCACACGGCAAACAATGAAACCTTCGCTCATCAAGATCGCTCTTCGGCTGGCCCTCCTTACGGAGATGCTCATCCTATCTCGCCATCCATCGTCACTGCTGCTCCACTGGAGCTGCCGCGGGTCTTTGGCGACAACATGGTCGTGCAACGGGACAATCCTGTGAATGTCTGGGGCTGGAGCAAGAGCGGTGAGCTCGTATCGGTAACTTTGAATGGGCAATCTGCAAAAGCAACCGCCGGTGCCGACGGCACATGGAGTTTGCAACTGCCTGCCATGCCGGTCTGCGCAAAGCCGTTGGAATTCCAGGTCCAGAGCGCGGGTGTTTGAATCACCTTGAAGAATGTCTTGATTGGCGATGTCTGGATCTGCAGCGGCCAGAGCAATATGGAATCGGCAGCCGGAGGCATCATCGATTCCGACCTTGACATGCCGCAGGCCTGGATTCCTGCCGTCCGCTGTCTCACCCTCCCCTTGCACTCAAGCCCTGTTCCTCTGGACAACTTTCCTCTTGAGGAACGCAATCCATTCTATGTGGAACTCAAGGGCGTGTGGAAGGTAAGTTCTCCCGAGATGAAACCCCACATCAAGCACGACGACCAGGAAGCTGCGGCATACGATCCAATTGCGGAACTGTCACGAAAAATGGAGGGCTGGAAGCGGGCGGCAGAAACAGCGAAACACGAGGGCAAGCCCGAGCCCGAGAAACCGGTTGTCTCGCAAGAGTATCCTTATCGGCAGGGTTTCCCTGGCGGATGCTTCAACGGCTTGATCGCCCCGATCCAGAAAAATCGGGTCTTCCGGTATTTTAGTGGCAGGGTAGGTGTGGTTTGAGGTTGATTCTTCCGCAGAAGAACAGGATGCGAGTTCTATAGTTCTTGAAAGACCTGAAGCCTCTGGCTGCGTATTTCAAGGCCTGGATG